>Ga0075868_11_pt1 | contig 168602 bp, 171 predicted proteins | sample RifGroA1_FD_68293 | JGI IMG/M metagenome (GOLD analysis project Ga0075868, IMG submission 68293) | Parcubacteria (Yanofskybacteria) bacterium GW2011_GWA1_39_13
GGGGCTACCTCTACATAAAAATCTTGCTGATCAAAGCAACTACCAGAACCACCGCCAGGATTAGAAGAACTGTTTCCGTTAACATAAGCTCTGTGCCAGCCATTTGGAAAATATGCGGTATATGAAGTTGAAATAGAATCACCACCCGAAGCATTAGCACTACCAGAGTTATTGCTATCCCAAAGAGATATGTTGGTATAGCTCAGGTCTTGTCCAGGGTTTGATTCAGTCACTGTCCCACCTATTTGAACATTGCCTGTATTATTATCTACGCTTGTCCATAATGAACATACTGTAGTGCCAGAGTTAGCGTAAGTTTGAGATATTGAAACGAAAAAAAATGAAAATATAAAAAAGAGACCTGTGGTGTATATAAAAATTCTCTTTAGAGTCATGCTTACATAATAACAAGTCCTAATACTAAACAAAAGTTGGTAAGTGTTTATAAACAAAAGGAGCCGCGGATGCGGCCCCTGAAAACAAAATATGCGCTTCTACTCTTTCCAGTAAAAGGTCCCGGCAAAGACACTCCTTGTTATCTCCCTCTCTCTCATGCTCTGGCCAGTGCCAGTCCTGAACTTCAGATAGCTGATGATGTAATTTGTTTGCTTGGCTTCGGGACTGAGCCCAACACTTATGCTAAGCAAATGTTCGTTTTCTCCAGACCACCCAACTGTGGGGCGAGTATAGCAAACTGGAGAAGTTGTAACAAGATTAACTCCATCCACAGACAAACATGCTATGGCGACAATTGAAGCTCCAACCGCCCTTGCTTCGTCCATGTGAGCCTGTGAAATTCCATATTCCACATAGGCACGGACATATTCCTTCTTACTATTGCTGAGGGTCGCCCCTCCTAATGGGATCGTTCTTTTTACCGTCACGAACGACTGTTCTGGTGGCGGGTACACACACGGAAGTGGATCGCCGTTGTTCGTGGCCTTGGCGTCCTCGCACACTGTCGGCGTCGGCGTCGTCGGGTTCGGAATTTTGTCGCACCCGGCAAAGAAGCCGATGATTGACACGATGCCGAGAACGACGAGAATCGCTTGCGTCAATTGTATCAACTTGCGGATCATGGCCGCCCTCCTTCTTGGATTGTAAACGAACGGGCTTTGGTAGGACATCCACCTAACCCTGACTATTCTTTAATTATACGCTAAATTAATGAAAATGTCAATTTTAACTTTGGCCACCAAAAATCGGCTTAAATAGCTGATTTTTAGTGATATTTACATTAGATTACTCGCTACTTTGCATAGACGAAGACGGCGTATTCAACCTCTATCGCCTTGAGTGTGGTCTGGTTGATGCTGTTATTTTTTGTCTTTACGGTCATTGCCCAACCTCTTAAGCCTTTAAAATCTTCTATAACACCAACTTGCTGTTCTTTCTGAATCTTTGTCGGGTCAAGCTTTATTTTATTTTCTATCAAATATGTAAAGGTCACAGGAAAATACCAAACTGATTTTACCAATTTAGTATTAGCGTCAATAATAACAGTTAGATCTTGGCGCTTAGAAAAATCCTGTATATTCGGATTGGCGTCATTAAGATGTTCACCAAAAATTATCAGCTTATTGTCATCCACACTTTTTAGGACACCCGACATTTGATGGCTCTGCGGGCGATTTGCATATTGCTGAAGGTACCATTGATAATAGCCAAACCAGACTGCCAAAGACGCGACTACAAACACGGCACCAAATACCGACCATTGCTTAAGATTCCAAAAATGTAATTTCATATATGGTCATTATACCAATTTAATCTGCCGTTAAGAATGCTGATTATCAACAGACTGGTATAATTCAATATAATAAAAAATCCCGCCATGGCGGGATTAAAATGCTAAACGAATAAAAATTCGTACCGCTGAATAGTCATTAAAGAACATTAATCTGTTTTTATCCTTAAAATCTTTTGTCAAAACAACTACCCCACGCAAGAAATCAATACGGGGAAATGGAACAATCTCAGTTTCAGTTGTTAACCACAAATCTTCAAGACGATTTTCGCCAAAACGCATTGAGTCGGGAGATGGTGTCACCCTTTTGTACTCTACCCCATCAAACCGCACCGACTGACTAATTAGTTTTGTTCTCATCTTCCCTTCAACAGAAAAAGATGTCGTCTTGAATTCTTCAACATACACGGGAAGCCAATCAATATCATCAACATCAGGAATGTTGAATCGGGTTGAGCCATCTGTATATATATATCCCCTTCCATATCGACCGACAATAAAGTTGTGATTGAAATCTCCAAGCTTCACACCAAGCCAACCCTGTCCGCCACCTGAGCGACGACGAAAATTGGCTTCAAAGTTTACACCTTTCATAATTCCAGGAATTTGTTCTTGACCAACAAGTCCGTCAGCTCCAATCAGAACAAACCACAAACTACCCTCAAGGCCCAAACTGACTTGTGTCATTTTTCTAGAAAGATTTGCATCTGAAGTTTTAATAGCTCCACCTTCTACTGACATTCTAAAATCAGGTGACGCAAAAACAACTCTTGGTAATGGCCAACTCTTGGACTTAACAGTCTTTTCCCAGGGTGTCGTCGAATCACCAAATTGAATGTCGCGATTCTTAATTCTGATCTCTTGGACTGTTTCCCAAAAAGGAAGAAGTGGGATATCTAAAGAAAAAACAGATTTCTGTTTTTTAGAAACTGAATCTGTTTTTGAACAATCACAACCTGAAATTGATTGAGCTAATGGAATAAAGTTAACATCAAAGGTTGATGACAATGGCAACAAGCTCGTCTCTGCTTGAGCAAACACAGTTGTTGCTGAAAGATAAAGCATTACCACCATGCACAGGATTTTTATCATTATCTTGCCCCCCAACCAAAATATTCTTTCAGGATTTGAAGTCTCGCCGTACCACAACCGACAAATCTTCCAGGTGTATCCACGGTTGCAGGCAGGCATTGTGATTCAATTACCGCAGCCCCTTCAGGCAACTCGCTATAAACAACAAACGGCCCCACTGAGTAATCATAAACTCTCCCCATATTGGATCGAATAGTTTCGGCATGATATTTCACTTCATCATGCGAACGAGCATACATTGGTGGGCTACTTCTACCCCTAACCTTAGTATCGTCATAAGCAGCTTGGAAAGTTGGAATCAAGAGATATCTCTTGCCTGTTTCAGCTTCAAGACCTCTCAAATATCCTTTCCAGGAAAATGATGCTCTGGCATAATCCTGCACAGCTCTCAGGTAATTATTGTTTCCACCCATTGTATACTCCATAAAACCATCCAGGGATTTTACCCTGTTAATGTTTTCGACACCTTTGGGCGTACTCCAAATTTCTCCCGACCCAATAAAAAACACTGGGTATTCATTTTTGACTTCTTCAAGTAAGCTGGCAAAATCTCCAGTCATCATAACAGATGACCACAAGTAAATAACCGCTCGACCACTCACAGTAACGTATCGAGATTGATTTGGAACAATTACATTCTTGAACATGAAATCAATGTCATCCTTAAACACTCTCCTATTATTAGGGTCGTCCATATTTTTGGCACCACCATCAGGAGGAACAAATTGTGTTCCATTGACGTGTTCGTACAGAAGAAAAAATGGACCACATCCACTGGCAAAATTATTACTTAACCAATAGTTGTGCCAACCAAGAGCTGGATTTGGGCTGTATTCAAGAATCACAGCTCCACCACCAAATTCTTTTATCTGTCGACACTGCTCCGCCATCTGAAATGGTGAGGGCTTTTGATAAGGACTCCAAAGCGTGGCTACTGGATGAACCGCTGAATCTTCTGGAATATATTCCCAAGGATATATGTTAGCGAACCATCCCCTGATGGTAACCAACTCAACACCATTTATTGTCTCTGGGTCTCCCAAACCACCAACAAGATCCACAATAGCTTCTCTGGATACCAATGCTCGGCCTGAACTTCTCTCAGAACCAGCCAACAAAGAAGGGCTTGTTGGAGAGAATCCACTAACATTGTCACATCCAGCTACAAGCAAAGACGTTAAAATAATAAAAAAGCCTGCCACAACTGACTTAAACATGGAGATTCCTTTGTTTTAAAGGAGCAAAACTTACCAGTATTAATAGATCTTTATTCCGGTTTCGTCAATATTGACTCAAGTGTTAAATGTTTTACAAAAAAAATACCCCATTGGGGGTACTAAATTATGGTGTCGTTTCCAGAACAACTTTAGGGCAAATTTCCAAATCACTGCCATCTTGAAAAATTTCAAGGAAGTTTTCCGAACCTTTAATCCAAACGAATCCTGTGCGAGCCCGCGAGGTGCACTGATTCCGCTCAAGATTTAAAATCAAATCACCAGTACCACTACTTCCTTGATAGGCAATTTCAATCCATGAATCGGCTGTAGTTGCCACCCAAGAACAAGAATTGCCCGTCCTCACCTGAGCAACAATTCTCTGTGGCAAGCTTGACGTCACCACCTTTGTTGGCAAAAAATTAAAATGACAGGCGCCAACAAGAGTTGGCGAGGTGGGATTGCTTGGATCTTCGCCACACCCAAATCCAAAAAATACGAGAACGAGCACGATTCCGACACAACGATTCATTGGTTTCTTCCCTTTTCCTGTTTTCAAAGATTGTGCAATATTATGCCATAACCAAAACAGAAAGTAAATAGAGCCTGTTTGGTGTTTTAGAGTACCTTATTTTAATTTTTCTTCAAGAAGACTTTTTATGTTATTGAGGACCGAGGATAATTTTTAAACATGAGAATAATCCTAATCATAATAAGCCCCGAATACTATTCGGTTTTGGGTTGGGGGTGGTTGATAAATATTTAATCTGATCTAGATAATTATCTGTCCATTCTTTCATTTTTGGAGTTGTTTTTATGGTCGAAAGTAAATCTATTTCAAAAAAACGTAATCCTTGCCCTTCATCACCCAAACTTATTTGATGCTTCTCGATATCTGTTAAGTGGGCAAAAAATCTATACTTTTCACGAGAGGATTTACCCATGTATATTAATCCTGATGGTGCAACCGAAATTTCTTCTTTAGATTCTCTTTTTATTGCTTCTAATGGAGTTTCATTGCCATCAATTCCACCTCCGATTATTCCCCAGACATTTGGATTAACAACCCCTGGCTTATCATCGCGTAAAAGCATAAGCAATTTTCCATCATAAAAAATCATGGCTGTTACTGAACGCACCACTTCTTTTGAATCTCCATCTTCGCTTAACCTAGAGTTGATCATCCGTTAATTTATCTAAAAAATAATTGTCTCTAATTATATTAAATGCTGTATTGTAATACTTAACTTCTCCATTCTGTACTTGCTCAACCTGCTTAGAATATATTTGCCTTGCTTCTGAAACTGATACCCACTTTATATATGTCTGCAAATTCTTTTCATTGTCAGTTCTTAAATCCTTATCAATATCAACCCCTTTTTGTGCAACAAAACAATGTGTTTCATATTCCTTGCTATTTCGAGCTCTAAATTCTTTTGATTCAGCTATTTCTTTCGGGATTAAACAAGTAGAACCAACTTCTTCTTTGCATTCACGATAAACAGCATCTTCTAGTGTCTCCCCCTCATCGACACCGCCACCCGGAAGCAATAGGAAGTCATGCACAAGATTACCCATAAGAGCTATCTTTTGATCAGATCTTACTACGACCAACCTAACAGTTTCTCTTTTTTCCCAAGTATTTACTGGTTCAAACTTATTTTCAGAAAAAACATCTTCATCTCTAATAATTTTAATACTCATATTCATAAATAATATATAAAAAACGGTCATCCGACAAGGATGACCGTTAACCTATATAAGTTTTAAAATGGGCATTTCCGTTAATAGTTTAAAACCCCCACCAACCTCTCCGAGCTCTGCAACAAAAGCACTTGGAGGGTTTGCTAACCATCTGAAATCGGAATCAGGCATGTTGCAAAAATATTTAATAATTATACGCATAGCAAAACCATGTGTAACAATTACGACAACTTCAGGATAATCCTCGTCATCAGCCCGCAACCGAACCTCCTCAACAAAATTGCCCAAGCGACGAGCATAAACCGCCGAATCATCACCCCCAGGAAATTGATACTTCAAAACTCCTATCTGGTAACGCTCCTCTTCGACGATGTGTCTATTTTCAAGCGTTATATCGCCCCAGTTTAAATTTCTTAACCTTGGGTCAACCTTGCATACTCCCCTCAGTTCTGGAACATGAACAGCAACAAGCCTGTGCGTTTCCCTTGCCCTAAGGGACGGAGACAAGAAAGAAAGCGTAATCCTGCTTCTAGTATACGGGGATATCTTACTAACAATTGAGTAAATTTGCCCCCGCCCATTTTCTGTCAGCCCAATTTCATTATCACTAACCAGATTATGCAGTGTTGGATCCACATCCTCTTCAGATTCTGAGTGACGTACAATAAACACACTTTTCAGAGACATACCATCTCCTCCTTTCGTTTATCTTACTATTTTAAAACAACATGCCTTAATTTAATTGTAGATATTTTTTATCTTTTGTCAAGTGAGAGATGTACTCGTATACACTCTTAGCAAGTTGTTCTTCTAGCACGACTTCTTCGCATATTCTTCTCCAGCCATTTTCATTGGAAACAAAATGATGTTTAGATTTTTCTAAGGTGTGTTGTCCAAACATTAGAAACTGAAATTCTAACAAATAATTTTGCCCTGAAGCAGATTGGGCAATATCCATTGAAATATATGGTACATCCAAGCATTCGTACACATCTCTTGCAAAATTTAATAAACTCACCGGAACATCGATTGGAAATGATAATTTCCCACTACCACTTGCCCTAAAATCATTAGTTCTGTTGTCTCTCCAAAGAACAAAATACTTATCAGAATAAACCAATACCTTATAGTCTCCAATTAACCCAGATACGTATTCTTGAATTATGAATTTTTTTCTGTTCTGAGATATTTTTCTATACCCCTTCTTATCAAACATGTTTAACACTTCACGTTTTATGTTTTGAAAAGTTAGTGAAAAAGACACTTTTCTTATGGCGGACATGGAATTATTTAAATCTTTCAACAAACTTACATTGCGACTCCTTGATCCTTCACTTGGTTTCAAAACCGATGGAAATTTCAACGGAATAGACGAGGATTGGTAATCCTCTAAAGATCCAAAATACTTAGCCTGAATACCTGTATCCACTTGCTTGCCTAAAATCACATCACGATATATCTCCATAAATACTTTATTGTGATGTGCTCTAAATTTAAAAAAATCTGGAATTAATATTGCGCCCTTTAATTTTAGCCCGAGCAGTATGTCTTCGATGTACTCCTTATAGTGAAGTCCAGGATCTTCAGATGATTGGTAGAGTATGAACACACCATCAAAATCTTCTCTGACAAAATCTATTTCTGAAAATTTTTTTACAACCACGTCAAGTCCCAATTTAATGAATAGCCCACTCAGCACAGACAGATTCACACTACCACCACGCTCTCTCGTTGAAGAGTAGAATTGGTTACGATAGTCCGTAAGAATGATTAGTTTCATGAACTTTTAATCTTATTTATTATGTGAGTAGTAGACACAAAATCTGATTTATATCTTTTGAGTTTAATTATCTTAAGTTTGGTAAATTCTTTTTTGATAATACGCTTTTTAGTTTCAAAGCCCTCTGCTCTAAGAATAATTGCATCTGGATCAATCTTCCTTAAAATATTAAGGCCGTAAGGATCTTCATTGCATATAAAGGCCTCGTCAACATATCGCATCGATTTTATAATTAAAAGTCTGTGTTTTTCATCAAAAACAGGGCGTTGTTTGCCCTTATAAGATCTAATATATTTGTCAGATAGAACGGCCACAATGAGAGTGTCGGCCACTTTTTTTGCGTGCTTAAGAAGATGAATATGACCAGCGTGGATTAAGTCAAAACATCCACCGACCAAAACTTTTTTGTTTTTTGAGATGGCCATAAGAAATTTACAACAAAAACTACTGTGTAAAAATTAATCACACAATAGCACATATAGTAATTATCGTCAAGTTGCTAAAAATCTTCATATTTTTAGATTCTAACTAGAGTAAAAGACTCAATTAGCAACTTAGACCAATGAACCAGATTGATAATTTTTCAACAACTTCAACTTAATTTCTTCTGGTAATAATTTGAGATCTTTTATTTTATCAATAACTACCCATTCAAGACGATAAACATTATCGGCAGATTGTGTTTTTTGTTCTGGACCGCCGATTTCAGTTGCCAATTCCCCACTAAACTTATCTACCAGAAAATAGTACTCGATTCTATCGTTGTTTTTATTTTCCCAAATCTTTTTTGAAATTGTAACATCTAATCCTGTTTCTTCTTTAGCTTCTCTGGTTGCAGCGTCCTCAACCGATTCCCCTTCCTCAATTCCACCTCCTGGAAAAACATAATACTCCTCGCCATTCTTAAAGCGATGCACGAGAAGAATTTTACTATCATCTATAATAATAAGGGCCGCCCTATTTTTGCTTGTCATGCAAAAGACTTTTTATGTCTTTAATTGAGATTCTTTCCTGTTTCATTGTGTCGCGGTCGCGGATGGTGACGGTGTCGTCTTCAAGGGTTTGAAAATCAACCGTAATGCATGCAGGTGTTCCAATCTCATCTTGGGCATAATATCTTTTTCCAATATTTCCCCTATCATCCCAAACGACATTGAAATCTATTTTGAGTTCTCTGTATATTCCCCTAGCCTTCTCTACGAGTTCTGGTTTGTTTTTAAGTAAAGGGAAAATGGCAGCTTTATATGGCGCAAGTTTCGGATGTAATTTTAGAACAACCCGCTCACCCTCTTCTGCATATGCATCAAGCAAGAAATACAACAATGGTCGTTCAGCCCCCGCCGATGTTTCAATTACCCATGGAATAAAACGTTCTTTTGTCTCTTGATCAAAATAGGACAAATCTTGTCCGCTAAATTTTGAATGTCTAGACAAATCCCAGTCTCCGCGATGATGTATTCCTTCTGCTTCGTCCCAGCCCCACGGAGTTTCATATTCAATATCCCAAGCTGCACGGGCATAATGAGCACGCTCATCAGGAGCATGTTCTCGAAAACGTAATTTATTTTTATTCATACCCAGCATAAGGTACCACTTCATGCGTAAATCTTTCATAAACTCAAACATGTCCATAGCTTCTTTTTCGTCTGGCTTCACATATGTCTGCATTTCCATTTGCTCAAATTCTCGGGAGCGGAAAATAAAATTCCTTGGAGTAATTTCGTTTCGAAACGCTTTGCCCACCTGAGCAACACCAAAAGGAATCTTTGGGTGCATAGAATCAACCACATTTTTAAAATTAACATGAACCCCCTGTGTTATTTCTCCTCTCAAATAAACAGTTGTTTTTTCACCCTCAACAACTCCCAATTTTGCTTCAACAAGGATATTGAACTGTTTCGGTTCAGTCCAAGAAACTTTTTCTTTTTTCTTAATATGCACATTTTCGTGCTCTTTAATGTCTGCCGGTTTGTCAGCCCTAAATCGTTCGTTACATGTCTTACATTCAATCAACGGATCCGTAAAAGATTCTACGTGGCCAGATGCCTCCCAAACTTTTGGATTCATGAGAATTGAAGCATTAACACCAAAAACATTTTCTCGTTGCTTTACCATGTAATCCCACCATGCTTCCTTGAGATTAAATTTCAACTCTGCCCCAAGTGGACCATAATCCCATGTTCCTTTTAATCCACCATAAATCTCTGATCCGGGAAATATAAAACCTCTGCGCTTACATAGTGAAACAACTTTTTCTAATAAATTTTCAGTCATATCTTTATTTAACAATCCCCTCGTTTGGACGATCAACCATATCATTAGTTGTAATATCCCGAACAGGAACAATTATATTTTGTTTAGTAAACGAATCAATTCCAGAAAGTTTTGAGTCTTTAACAAGAAGTATCGTGCTTCCCTTCTGATTTAATGACGGCTTTATTGTTACCTGAAAACTTGCTTCATATTTGGCTCCGGTCACACCAACCCCTTGTGGCAAAACTCCCAAATTCCAAACAACCTCAGAAGTGTTTTTGTTATATGAAGGTTCTGGTTGTCCTGAGCCGACGCTTACAATATTTTTCCAAATCACACCTGCTGGTAAAATACCACTTATCTTAACTCCGCTCATATCATTTCCGGGGTTAGTAATCTGCCAGTGAATGGTAAGGGATGTTTCTTTTCCAACCTCTGGAGGCAAAGGCCCAGAAGAACCAAACGCTAAGTCGTTGTAGTAAACAACTTGTTTTAATGTTGGTTGAGTAGATATTTTAGTAACCAAATTTGATTCCGCAAAAATCTCATCTCCGCCGACATTAGATGGAACATTGGGCGTGCTCAATCTGGCTGAGGCACGTACAAAAAGATTTTTTGAACCTGTTGCTCCAGAAGGAATACTATTCTTGAGTTTTATCCTGAAGGATATTTGCCCTTTTTTGTTTGGACTTAAATTAGAAAAATCAGGCACCGAACTTGCGTTCCAAAGAATAGTGCCATTTGAATTGTCATAGTAACCACCCTTTGTATCTAAGCTCGAAATGTCATACATTTCGCCCTCTAATTTTACAGTTAGATTTACTCCGACAAGATTGTAATTAGAACTATTGGCGTATTTAATTGTGTAATTTAAATCATCGCCAGCAAAAGCAGAATAGTCAGCAGAATCATTTACTAAAATTTCGGTGCCCAACAAAGAACTGGCGATGGTTGATGAGGTTTCGGCTTTTTCATAATCAACATACTGTTCTCCAATTTTTCTTTTCAATACCACTGAAACATTTTTTGTTTCCCCCTCTTTTCCACTCAATGGTCCGGTTATGCTTATTCTTCCACCACTACTCTTTTTTAAAACAGGAACGTTCCAAATATAATTTCCAGTGCTTGGTGTGGGAGTAAGTTTTTGAACACTAAAACCTTCTGGGTAATCAAACTCAAATCTTAAATCATAAATATCATCGCTTGTTTCATTTCTGTAATCCAAAACATAACTAATAGACTGACCGGGGACAGAATTTGGTGGTGCGGCCAAAGTAAGAGCAACCGGAAGACCGATTATGGTTGTGGAGACGGATGTGGTCTTTTCAAAAGCAGTTCTTAAATCCCCCGCTCGGTAAGCAAGTTCCACTTTGGCTGTTTTAATGTTACCCCTATCGCCAACCAAAAAAGCCTTGAACTCTTTTACCTCTTCCTGCCCGGGAGACAATTGATCAATCGTAAACGTTTCAGAAAGATTTGTAGACACTATCCCATCTTTTAGAACAACCGAACTGTCAGGATAAGTAAATTTAAATCTCATACTACTTAAATCCAACTTGGTAGTATTTGAATATTTAAGCTTATACACAACTTCATCCCCAACCATTACCTGAGTTGGACCCTCTATGTCCAACTTAACTCCTGATTCAGAAAAAGAAGGGCTTCCAAACCAAAACGAAAGAAAGCTAACAATAGCCAACAATAGCGCCAGTAGGACCAACCACTTCAATAATTGATTGTAGTTATAGAGGAATTGCATATCTACCATTTTAACACAGAATGAAGGAATTTTAATGACCTTAATCTAAAACCTGCATTATATTCAAAAGCATCGTCCAGCATCGTAAACCCAAGACGGTTTAAATCAAAAGATGTTGCTGTGGCAACTTCAGGTGAATAACCAAGTAACCCCAACAAGGCAAACTGTTTTTGTCTTAAAAAAGTAAGACTTGGTTCAAATTTATTTAATTTATCAAACAGGTCGTCCATAAAATCCCAAAGCTGTTCGTCTTTTTCCAGTTCAGGAACCATTTTATCAATTATTTCAGAAAAAAAATGAGCGACAGCTAGTGCTGGAACTGAATTTTTTAAATTACGATAAGAATTCTCTGATTGGGCGCCCGCGATAATCGGCATCGCCTTTCCATTAATAAGCTCAAATTCGACCAAATTTAAAACATCCAAATGCATGGACTGAACAGATGTTGGTTTTAAAATACTCTTGGCGATAGCTGTTAGTTTTCCAAATTCTTGAGTATAACAAGTCACGAATTGATCATATTCGTTGGTATTCTGCTTTTTAATTATTATTGCTCTTGTTCGCATATTATTCCGCCATTTTTAATAATTCTTCCAGAACAATCGGCAATTCAATCATACCATCCATTGGCCCACTAAAATGCCCCTTTGAATTTTCGACAATAATTTTGCAACCCAATTTGTCTCGAAAAACATTTTGATTGTTGGGTGGCACATACGGATCATTGTCTGAAAAAATTGCCACAAAATTATTCGTAACAGATTTAACTTTATTGAAATCAATCGGTGTTTCTAGCCATGGTTTTGCCATGTCTTGATCCTCTTGGGTTTCTAATCCTGTTAGTGCGAACCAGCCGGCCACAAATATTACCCCGCCAAGTTTCTTATTATCAAGCGTCTCTAGATATCTTATTACGGCTTGGCAACCAATACTGTGACAAACAAAATAAGTGTCTTCATCAACGTCTCCGACCAATCTGCTCAGGAAAGAAACCCATTGCTCAATCTTTGGTTCTATGGGATCAGGCATCTGAGGCACAACAACTTCAAATCCCTTAGACTCCAGATCTTTTTTAAGCCAAGGAAACCAACCCTCTTCAGGAAACCCTTCCCATCCATGAATAATAAATACTCTCTTCATGATTTATTTCTTAACTCCCACCCAAATATTTTTTCCGGTCATGAGTTCAAATTCTTTTTCCACATCAAAAGCCTTGTCGCCTTTTGGTGAATTTTCAAAATTATTGAGCAAGACATCTTTCTTTATACTGTCGTTCCATTTATTTATTGCGGTAGACAAATCCAAATTGTCAGAATGCCATTGTCCAAAAACTTCATCATCAACCTTATATCCCGCTTCTTTTCTCATGTCCTGTATCTGGCGCATTAATTCTCTGGCATAGCCTTCGTGAATCAAAGCCTCATCAAGTTCTGTGTCCAAGAAAACTAATTCTTTCTGACTTTTATCATAAACAATATTTTTGATATTAAGTTCTTCCTTAATCAATCCCTCCAAATCTCTCGGAAAATCATTTGAAAGTCCTAAATGTATTGCCTTAAGTGGCTGACGAACTTTTATTTGTTTTTCTTTTCTCTGCGCCAAACCAGTTGTGACAATATTTCTTACTTCTTCCATTTGCTTCTCTAATTCTTTGTCTATTAATTTTTTATCTGCTTTCGGCCAATCATGAAGATGTACGCTCTGTGTTCCAATAGTTTGACCGGAATACATTCGCATGTGAATATCTTCGGCTGTGAAAGGAATAAACGGGGCCATAACTTTTGATAATTCTAAAAGCAAAAATCTTAGGACTCCAAGAGCCTCTTTTCTTTTCCTAGAACGTCTCAACCACCAATTAGATAAATCTTCTACAACAAACTTTTCAACCGCCTTTGCAACTTGAGTTACTTCATACTTATCAAAATTATCAGTTGCATCCAAAACCAGACCATTAAACTTGGACAGAATCCACTTGTCCAATAAGTTGGAATTTTGAATTTGTTTAGGATTTAGGATTTCGGATTTAGAATTTTCTGCAGAATATAATTCATAAAATTTTATACAATTACCAACTGTTCCAAAAAATCCTTTTTGTTTATCTTCTATTTCTCTTGGGATAACACTCTTACTTTCGCCCGCGGCCATTGATGATAAGAAATACCACCTCAACACATCAACACCATATTTATCCATGAATTCCATGACTGGCACAAAATTACCTTTTGACTTAGACATTTTGGCACCCTTTTCATCAAGAGTATGTCCAAGAACCATTACGTTTTTATAGGGCGCACCTTTTTCAAGTAAGGTTGATATGGCAAGAAGAGTGAAAAACCATCCTCTGGTTTGATCTATTGCCTCAACAATAAAGTCGGCAGGAAATTGTTCCTTAAACATTTTGTCATTCTCAAATGGCCAGTGCCATTGGGCATAAGGCATAGCCCCAGAATCAAACCACACATCTATTAAGTCAGGAATCTTTGTCATCTTTCCACTACATTTTTTGCACTTCAAAACTATCCTATCAACATAAGGTCGGTGCATATCTAATTCCCCATCATCATCATATGGCCAGTTCTTCAAATCGAGTTTCTTGAGTTCTGCTTCTTGTGGATATAATTCTTTTCTATGAGAAGGCGCCTCATCTTTTGTAAGACCTAGTGTAAATGTTTCCAAAAGGAAAATTGGATCACCATGACTTACAATCAAAATCTTCTTTCCTTCATGCTTAGAATCAAGATCTCTCAAAAACAAAGACATTCTTTTTCTTAAATCCGCCCAGCTTTCTCCATCAGGAGATTTAGTTTCCCAAGTTTGGTTTGCGTGAGAGACCAAACATGTATGTTCAGTATTTCCTTCACAAGCAGAACCGTGATCAAACTCTCTTATTTCATTCTCCAAGTGAACCTTCAATCCGAGCTCATCGGCAACAATCTGGGCGGTTTCTTTGGTTCTCAAAAACGGTGAGGCAATCACTGCATCAAATTTGCCTATTTTTTTAATCTGCTTGGCAACTTTTTCAATTTGCTTTTTACCGTCTTCGGTGAGGTGATATTTATCAGTCTCAAGTCGAGAACTTATTGTTGCAGGAAAACCGGGTCGTCCGTTCTTTTGACTATGACCGTGTCGTAGAATATAAAACTCATTTTTTTGTGTATATCTGTTTTTTTCCAAATCCTCCAACGAACCGACCGTTGTAAATTCTCCGCAATCATTACATTTCCAAATTGGCAAAGGAGTTCCCCAATATCTTTCGCGTGAGAATGCCCAATCCTTCCCCTCTTTCAACCACTGACCAAATCTTCCATCTTTTATATGTGAAGGTGCCCAATTTACTTTTTGATTATTTTTTAAAAGCTCCTTATTAACCGCTGACATTTTTATAAACCAAGATTCTTTTGCGTAATATAAAAGCGGTGAATCACATCTCCAACAAAATGGGTAATCGTGTTCATATTCTTCCATCTTAAGAAAATTACCGTTCCCCTGAAGAATTCCGATTATTTTTTCATCCACCTCTTTATGTTTCACATACATCCCATCCAATCCATGCCCTACATTAATAAACTTACCCTGATTATCTACGGTGTGAATTTTTGGTAAACCAATTTTAGTTCCCAAATTATAATCATCTTCTCCGTACATTACTGCAGTGTGAACTACTCCCGTTCCATCTGTTGTTGAAACAAAATCGGCATCATAAATTTTATATGACTTATCAGATTTTAATTTTTCAATATCAAATAGTGGTTCGTATTCCAATCCGATAAGCTCACTACCTTTTATTTCTTTTTTAACCTTAAACTCGCCTAAAACTTTTTCGGCTAAGTCTTTAGCGATAACAAATTTTTCACCATCCTTATCGACTACAATATAGGTAATGTTTTTCCCAACAGCCAATGCTACGTTGCCCGGCAATGTCCAAGGTGTTGTGGTCCAAGCCAATATATAAGTATCGGGTTGAGAAACTAATTTAAATTTTATGTAAACAGATTTGTCTTTTACGATCTTGTATCCCTGTGCGACTTCATGTGAAGACAATCCCGTTCCACACCTTGTACAAAAAGGGACGACTCGATGAGCCAAATATAATAATTTTCTGTCCGATATTTTTTTTATGATTGCCCAAAGAGATTCAATGTAAGGATTTTTGTATGTAATGTATGGATCACTCATATCAAGCCAGAAGCCCATTTTTCTGGTCATCTGTTCCCATTCACTCTTATACTTCCAAACACTTTCTTTGGCCTTCTTGTTAAACTTATCTATGCCATACGCCTCAATGTCTTTTTTATTCTTAAATCCAAGCTCTTTTTCAATCTCTATTTCCACTGGCAGACCATGAGTATCCCATCCCGCCTTACGCAAAACAAAAAAACCGTTCATCGTCTTGTAGCGACAGAACACATCTTTATAAATCCTAGTGAGAAAGTGTCCTATGTGAGGCAATCCGTTTGCTGTCGGTGGACCTTCAAAGAAAACAAAACGCTTCGCTTTTTTGCGATTCTCCAGAGATTTTTCAAAAATTTGATTATCTCTCCAAAAATCCAGTATTTTCTTTTCCTTGTCGCTATTATTGAAATCAGACATTATTTAGATTTTATCCCATTTATCCTAAAGTTTCAATTAAAAAAACCCGCTATTTAACGGGTCTTAATTTAAGTTTCACAAAACAGTAGGCCCCAAAAGCAAGGAGTAGTTGGAAGTAAATACTTACATCAAACCCCAAAGGCACCGCATCGTGAGAAAATAAATGAATAATTGAGCCCAAATCCCCAAGCTGTGCCCAGCTCAAAAGATGTCTGTTGGCAAAATAAACAACATCAGGCATTGCTCCACCAACCATACCTAAAAAGATAATCGCATTAACTAACAACGGTTGGCGAAACGATAAACACATGGAGAACGCAAATGCGATTTCTGCAAAAAGCACGGCTCCAAGCTCTATGCCACCAATACTGTATTCTTGGTGTGGAAAAGTATCCAGTAAAAGATGCGAAACAAATCCGGCAGCAAACCCAAAAAATAATTTTTCCGACTTGCCCGCGTTGGGCAAATATTTCTGCACAAGAAGACCGGCCATTGCTCCGACTGCCAAATGCGTTGAGGCGGTCAATTTCCTTATCCAAATTAAAAGAACTTCTGCATATTAAACATCAAGTTTTGATAAAAAGCAACAACATGCTAATATAATTAGAACATGAAAAAAGTCCTCTTTTTCTTAATATTAATCTTTACAATAAATATAGTTGGCATGTACTATCAGCTATATTTAAACTATTCCTGGTTTGATCAGATTTTGCATTTTTCGGGCGGATTTTTTATTGCAATGTTTTTTTCCATCTATCTTAAGGCTCATATTTTTGAAAACTCAAAATTAAAAAACACACTAATAATCTTAGGTGTTGCTTCATTTATAGGGGTGACGTGGGAATTTGCCGAATACATAGCAAACCTTGTCCTTAGCCCTATGATTTATGATGCCTTTGCAATTAGGACCTATTTTATGGGAGACCTCAATGATACGGTCAACGATCTTCTCATGGATATTCTTGGAGCAGGGCTATTCTCGTTTGCCCTACATTTTCTCAGGAGCCGAAAGAACCATTAAATCTAGGCAAATTTTTAGAACTGTGTGCACTCCTTTAGAAAGTAGGAGGCGTGCTGATTGAAGTTCGACATCATTCTCTTGAATAACATGATGCTTCTCGTAAAATTTATGAAAATCACCAGCAAGGTTTAGTGTGTATTGTGCCAGATGGTGAACTTGATAATTTTGAGAAATATTTTCAACAACTTCTGGGAACCTAACCAGGTCTTTCAATAATCTCAACTCTTCCTCTTCTTTAATTCTGTCCACGTTACCAGCTTTAGTTCCTTGGGTTTTTATAAAAATACTGTTCAAGCGCGCAAAAGCATATTGAATGTAGAAAACAGGATTTTCTTTTGATTGTTTTTTCGCTAAATCAACATCAAACTCCATGTGAGTATTTAAATCTCTGGTCAAGAAGAAAAACCTGATAGCATCTTTGCCTACTTCGGATAATAATTCATCTAACAAAACAAATCTGCCCGCTCTCTTCGACATCTTTTGAAGTTCACCGCTTTCTTTGATTGAAACTAATTGGTGAAGGAGTATCTCTAAACGATCTGGATCAAATCCGAGCGCAGACACGCCCGTTTTTAATCTTATTACGTCTCCGTGGTGATCGGCTCCCCAAACATTAATCGCGCTTGTAAACCCTCTTTCGAGTTTGTTTTTGGTATAAGCAATATCATTTGCAAGATAAGTTGTTGAACCATCACTCTTAACCAGAACCGCTTTCTGATCTTCACCCATCTTTAACCACTTAGCCCCATCTTCCTCAACAACAAACCCTTTTGATTCTAATTCAGCAAAAACATTTTTGACCTCTCCGCTTTCATGGAGTCGTGATTCAAAAAACCACTCATCAAAAACAACCCCCATCTTTTCGGTGGAACTCCTAGCCCTATCTGTCATGGCTTTTATGGCTTGGCTTTGAATATCTTTTTCTGAAATATTTTTTTCTAAAAATTCCTTGGCTATTTCTTTTATGTACTCTCCCTGATACAGGTCAGCCCCAAATTCTATTTTTTCTCCCCTCAATTCAGCCATCCTCAATCTTACGGATTCAACAAGTTTGTTTACCTGATTACCGACATCATTAATATAGTATTCCTTAGTTACGCCGTGACCGGTCTTTTTTAAAACATTTCCAAGCGTATCACCAAACGAACCCGCTCGAGCATTACCGACAGTCAAAGGACCCGTGGGATTGGCGGAAATAAATTCTAAATTTATTTTAATTCCTTTTCCTGTTTTTGAATCTCCGAACCCTTCCCCTTCTTTAATAACCTCCGCCAAAGAGTTCCTCAAGTAATCCTCGCTTAAATAAAAATTTATAAATCCGTTTTTTTCTTCTATTTTTAACTTCTTTTCTTTGAAACTATCATCCTCCATCAAATCGTCCACAATCTTTTGGGCCACCTCTCTTGGGTTTTTGTTTTCCTTTTTTGCCAAAACAAAAGCCAAATTAACGGAATAGTCCCCCATCTTATCGTCTGAGGGCGTCAAAATATCGAATTCTGTATCCGGATATTTGCTTGATATTTCGTTTTTTAACCAATCTTTTAGCATAATGGTCAGATATTTAATTTATTTTATCATTTTAGAGCTTTAAAGAATAGCCGAGTCTGAGAAACGACGACGAAGGCGTAGACTCTACGCCGAGGAGAAGAGACAATGGAATCGGTTATTCTTTCAGCTCCTTCTGAAGGCGGGCTGATTTTAACCAAATTCTTTGTTGCTCGGACTCGCTGTAGAATCTACCACTTCATCCTCGCTTCGCGAATTTGGTTAAAATCTGCTCCGCTAAAAAGATAAAATAGATTAATTATCTGACCTAATATACATCAATTTTATAAATAAAAAAACGGCTATTAGCCGTTTATCTGAAAAGGAAACATAGTAATCACTTCATCAATTAACCCCTGGGGGCCAAATTTACCTGCAATAGCATTTCTGGCATCAACAGAGTAATCTGTTTTCTTTGATATTTTCAACAACTCTTCCATGTCCATGCCTGAGCGTTCTGAAATAATTCCCAGAACAATCTTGTTTATTCGCTCAACCTCTCTAGCTGTTTCTATCATCTCATTAACCTCTTGAGATTGATCCCCACCACTCAAGCTCGCCTGATGAACGGTGAATTGAGTGTTTGGAAAAGCATATCGTTTTGTTCCAGCTTGCATGATACACACAGCCATTGATGCAACCATACCCATGCCTACAACATTGACCTCAACTCCTTGATTAGCGATGGCTTTCAAGAAATCATACATGGCAAAGCCTTGGAAAATATCACCACCAGGTGAATTGAGAATCACCCAAACACGTCTATCTCTTTGAGTATATAATTTAGGCAATATGCCGACCAATAGCGCATAAAAAGACTCCATACAAACATCACCACCTAAAATAAAAATTCCCTTATCTGCAAGAAACTCCATCTTCTCATCAACAATATCCAGGTCTACGTGGCGACGAACCAGTGGCTGTTTCATTTTTTTCCTTATGAAAGAACGTCTTAGCAAAAGAATATCATTATAATGTCTCAAGTCAACAACACCCAGTCTTTCCATCTGATTTATTTTTAGGTACTATTGAAACATGAATACATCCGAATACGATAAGTTACCAATTGAGGCGGTTAAGAAGGTAGCCCCTTCAGTTGTCAGTATTGTCATTTCAAAATTCCTTCCAAAAATTAAAGGCGTCTATGGCATGCCCGGAACTCCTTTTGCTAATCCATTTTTGTTTGGAGAAGTAGAAGATGGTCAGAAAGAAAAAATAAGCGTAGGTGGTGGCTCTGGATTTATCGTTCATCCTGATGGCCTTATTCTCACCAACAAACACGTTGTCTTTGACCAAGATGCCGAATACACGGTCATAACAACCGACCTAGAAGAATATCCAGCAAAAGTTATCTCCAGAGACCCAATCAACGATATCGCTGTCTTGAAGATTACCCCACCGGCTGACGGAACAAAATTACCCGCTGTTGTTTTGGGAAACTCATCAAAAATTGAACTGGGCCAAACAGTACTTGCTATCGGTAATGCATTGGGCATGTTCTCAAATACTGTTTCAAGAGGAATAATTTCCGGACTTTCAAGAAGTATTTCTGCCGCTCTGGGAACCGAAGGAGAGATGGAGCATCTAAGAGGTGTCCTTCAAACCGATGTAGCTATCAATCAAGGAAACTCAGGAGGACCACTCATTAACATTGACGGAGAAGTTGTTGCCATAAATACTGCAATTATTTTTGGTGCTCAAAACATTGGATTTTCAATTCCAATCAACTGGGCCAAGCAGGACCTCGAAGATATTATTAAGTACGGAAGAATTGTTAAGCCCTACTTGGGACTTCAGTATGTAAAATTAGATAAAAAATTACAGAAACAATATTCTCTACCTGTTGATTATGGTGCACTAGTTGTTCGTGACCATCGTCCTGACTCCGTGGCCATCGTCCCCAACTCTCCTGCTGCCAGGGCTGGACTTCAAGAAAATGACATCCTTCTTGAATTAAACGGAGAAAAAATTTCTGATGAACTTCAGGACATGTTACAAAAATATTCAGTTGAAACAGAAGTTGAACTCACCGTCTTAAGAAAAGACCAACAAGTAAAAGTTAAAGTTAAATTGGAAGAAAGAAAATAATATAGTGTGGAATATGCAAATAATCCAAAAGCGGGCTTTGATTATGAAATCCTAGAAACACTCGAGGCTGGTATTGTATTGAAGGGATACGAAGTTAAATCAATCAAAACGGGCAAAGTCTCCATAAAGGGTTCTTTCGTTAAAATACTCAACGGAGAACCTTTTTTGATTGGCGCCACCATCTCACCCTATCAGGTGGGAAATATTCCCGAAGATTATGATGCTAATAGTTCCCGCAAACTTTTACTCTCAAAAAAGGAAATTTCTGTTTTGGTAAAAACATCTCAAGCGCACGGATTAACATTTATACCCCTTAAGCTTTATGACAAAAAAGGTAGGGTGAAACTCTTAATTGGAATTGCTAAGGGCAAAAAGAAATATGACAAACGCGCCTCTCTAAAGAAAAAAGATGTCGCCCGTGCCAAACAACGCGGAAGCACAGAAGATTAAACCCTAAATACAAAACTCGCCTACCAGGCGAGTTTTGTATTTAAATGTGGAGATGGGCGGACTTGAACCGCCGTCCAAAGGTTTACTGCAATGACGTGTACTGAAATATTTCATTTGGTATTTCGCGAGCGGTTAAAAAATGAACAAAATAAACGCACGCTAGTCCTTACAATTTTTCGGCAGAATTCGGAAGGACAACGGTTCTGCTAAAGTTCGCTAATGACACTCTAAAATCCGCTAGCGAGCATCGCGGTAGAATGGCTTACCTAATCGAAGTTAGGCGAAAGCGTAATTGGTATTTTGATTGCCAGTTACAAGTTTGGTCGAGAAATTATAGTGGTTAACAACCATCCACTCTCAGCGTCGATTGTAGAAAGAACCCCTGTCGAAGCCTTTCACCCCCAATATTCAAATTTTAGCACAAAAATGGCCCAAAGTCAAAAACTTGATTTTGTTTTAATTAAAGATATTCTTGTTTCAGGTTTCTTTTACAGTAAACTCTGAGGCGCCCCATGCATGATATCCGATACCCCTATCTTCCAGCAGGTAGAAAGATTGAATACGTTCCAGAATATGACAAATTCATGTCCGCTGCCAAAATTTTAGCCCAATTTGAATCGTTGGATGAAACAATGCCTGGAGCAGCGATTATTGTTCTAAATGAAGAAATTATAGGCGGAGGCGCTAACGGGAGCAGCTATCATGAAGAACATGGGTGTGAAAGAGTGCGCCTTGGTTGCAAAACCGGTGAAGGATATGAACTTTGTGAAGGCTGTCATCCGAAAAATCATAGCGAATACAAAGCTATCTACGCCGCCCAAAAAGATGGCATTCAAACCCAAGGTGCAGATTTATATCTCTGGGGTCATTGGTGGTGTTGCAAATCATGCTGGGACACAATGATAAGTGCCGGAATTAAAAGAGTTTTTCTTGTCTATGAAAGCGAAATTCTTTTTAACAAGACCCACCCCCGCAACATAGTCGGAAAACAATTTTCATAAAGGTCTCTAAAAGAGGCCTTTTCTTTTTGTAATAACCGTGTTAGAATAGGTCATTACTTTGTTAAAGCGATTAAGAATAAACAATCAAATAAAGGCAGTTGAAGTCCAAGTTATAGACGAGGAAGGAAAACAACTTGGTCCAATGAAGACTTTTGACGCACTTAAACTTGCGCGTGAGAAAGACCTTGATTTAGCCGAAGTGGGCCCGAATATGCAGCCCCCTATTGCCAAAATCATGGATTATGGTAAATATATATATCGCAAAGAGCGTCAAGAGAAGAAGGCTGGACCCAAACAAAAGGAGCAGGAAAGAAAGACTGTGAGGGTAGGCTTCAAAACTGGAACCCACGATTTGGAGTTCAAAGCCAAGAAGGTTGATGAGTTTTTGAAAGAAGGTAATATTGTAAAGCTAGAGTTAACTCTACGAGGACGCGAAAAGGCCCTTGCCCCATTAGGCAAAGAACGTCTTAATAATTTTATAAAATTCATTACAGAGGAGTACACGACACAGGAGGCTATTAAAAGATCCCCTTTCGGATGGACGACCACAATCAAGAAATAAATAATTCAAGAACATGGCACACACAGGAAAAACAAACAGATCGTTTTTAAAGAGAGTTAAAATTACCGGAAGAGGTAAGATAATGAAGCGCCCTCCTAACCAAGGTCATTTTAACGCAAGAGAATCCGGTGATGGTGCAAGACAAAAGAAGGGTCACGTAATGACTCCAAAAACATTAATAAAAAGTGCTAAAGCGTTACTTCAAAGTAATTATTAAAATATGCCACGCGTAAAACGAGGAACAATCGCAAATGCCAGAAGAAAAAGATTGCTGAAACATGCAAAGGGTTTTATGTGGACTCGAAACACTAAATACCGCCAAGCCAAAGAAGGGCTTCTTCACGCATGGTCATTCCAGTTCGCTGACAGAAAAAAGAAAAAAAGAGTCTTCCGAAACCTCTGGACAATCAAGATAAACGCAGCCGCAAGAGAGAATGGCACAACCTACTCAAAACTCATCAACAAACTTCTCAAGGCCCACATAGAGTTAGACCGCAAAATACTCGCTGATCTAGCTGAACACGACCCAGAAGTATTCAAAAAAATCGTATCCTCAATCTAAAAATCACCCATATGGGTGATTTTTAGATTCTTGATTTTAAGATGTTTTTATGGCAAAATACTTTAGTTAAGCCAATTATTGGCGCCATCGTCTATCGGTTAGGACGCCCGGTTTTCAACCAGGTAAGGCGGGTTCGACTCCCGCTGGCGCTGCCATTATGATAATTCTCGGTATTGAAACATCCTGCGACGAAACAGCAATGTCTGTAATAGAGGTGACGACCGGAAATAAAATTAAAATCCTTTCCAATGTCATATCTTCTCAAATTAAACTCCATGCCAAATATGGCGGAGTAGTCCCCTCTCTTGCTGCGCGTGAACATGTTAAAAACATAAAACATGTTTTTAACCTTGCCCTAAAAGATGCTGGAATTAAAGATTTTAAAAATGAAATTGATATTGTTGCCGTAACTCGTGGTCCAGGTCTCGGGCCTGCCCTATTAGTCGGTCTAACATTTGCAAAAACAATTGCATGGCTTCACAATAAACCTCTTGTTGGAGTAAGCCATCTTAAAGGTCACATCCACTCTAATTGGTTGTCTGGAGAAGATATGACCAAATTTTTTCCTGCTCTTGGCTTAATTGTTTCTGGTGGTCATACAGAATTAATTCTCATGAAATCTCATGGCCAGTACGAAATAGTCGGTGAAACAGTTGATGATGCTGTTGGAGAAGCATTTGATAAAGTTGCTCGCCTACTGGATCTTGGTTACCCTGGCGGTCCTGCCATATCTAAAATAGCCAAAAAAGGAAATCCTGATAAATATCCCCTGCCCAGACCAATGGCTAAATCCAAAGACTATAATTTTAGTTATTCAGGGTTAAAAACAGCGGTCTTGTATTTACTTCGCGATTTAAAAATAGATAGACCAGACAAACAAACAAAAGCCGATATTGCCGCTTCATTTCAAAAAGCAGCCATTGATGTCTTGGTACAAAAAACAATGCGCGCCGCTAAAGAGTTTAAAGTTAAATCAGTTTTGCTTTCAGGTGGAGTTTCAGCCAACGAACTACTCCGCTCAGAACTCAAAAAAAATACCACCGAAGCTGGCATTAAGTACTTCCAGCCACCCATGGAATATACGACGGACAATGCTGTCATGATTGCTGTGGCCGGATATTTTGAATACAAAAAAAATAAAAAGACTGCCTTGTGGCAGTCAGTAATCATGGAAGCTAATCTCGGATTTTAAGTTTCTAAATTATCTCCGAAGAAGCGCAAGCTGTCTCTTGAGCCAGCCCCCAATTTCTTCAATAAACTTAGGAACAAATCCATTGTTGTCCTTATAAATAGACCGAAACTTTGAAGAACTCAGGTCAAAGGTGCATTCACAATCATCGCATCTTAAGTACCAATATGGGCCATGGTAGCCGTGCGGATAATCAACCGTAACCTTGCCACACTCAACGCACTTGAATAGGTAGAAATGGGAGTGCCCAGTCCAACCAGGCATCGTGAAAATGCCACAATCTTTCGGCTCTTTGGTGGCTCCTTCTTTTGCCTCTCTGGGCACAATAAACGTGAGCAAGGTGTCCTTATCCTGAACAAATGTACATTCTTTGCACCCAGTATTTCTGTGTTCGGGGTGAGCTTTGTCCCACTCCTCCTTACTTACGGGATACTCGATACCGTCCTTAACCCCCACAATGCCTCGCGAATCGTGAATAGTATGGTCAAAATCTTCAAGACGTGGAGTAACACTCATTTGTGAAACCCTTGTTTTTAAGCTACAATCTAATTAAACTTTCCGAAGTTTATCATTAATTTTTACTATGTCAAAAGAGTTACCCAAAAATTACGACTCCAAAGAAGTTGAGGATAAAATCTACAAAATCTGGGAAGAGAGCGGATATTTTAATCCTGACAATTTGCCTGGTGACAGAAAAGAGGTTTTTAGTGTTGCTCTCCCGCCACCGAACGCAACGGGCACTCTCCATCTTGGTCATGCCCTTGAATATTCTCTTCAAGATGCGGTTATCCGTTATCATCGCATGAAGGGAGAAAAAGTTCTGTGGGTTCCTGGAACTGATCACGCCGCAATAGCCACAAATACTAAAGTAGAAAAAATTCTAATCAAAGAAGAAGGCAAAAATAGACACGACATCGGGCGTGAAGCTTTTGTTAAAAAGGTTGAAGATTTTGTTGCCACCAGTCGTAGCACAATGCAAAAGCAGATTAGAAAAATTGGTGCATCACTAGACTGGAGCCGTGAGGCATTTACTTTTGATGAACAACGAAACCTCGGGGTCAGGACCGCATTTAAGAAAATGTACGACGCCGGTCTTATTTACCGAGGATATCGAGTTATAAATTGGGACCCTAAAGGACAAACAACGGTTTCCGATGATGAGGTTCAACACAAACCAGAAAAGGGAATGCTCTACACATTCCGATACTCTTCGGAGTTCCCTATTGAAATCGCAACCACTCGCCCCGAAACAAAAGTCGGCGACACCGCCGTTGCTGTTCATCCTGAAGACGAAAGATACACTCAATACGTCGGCAAAGAATACGCTCTAGAATTCGCAGGCAAAAAATTAAACATCAAAGTCATCGCTGACAATTCTATTGATCCAGAATTTGGGACCGGCGCAGTTGGCGTAACGCCAGCCCACAGTATTATTGACGCAGAAATTGCTCAACGACACAACCTGCCAATGATTAGTGTCATAAATGAATATGCTCGGATGACCGAAGAAGCAGGACCACTTGTTGTTGGTAAGAAAACAAAAGAAGCCAGAGAAATTATTGTGTCGTGGTTAAAAGAAAACAACCTTCTTTCCAAAGAAGACTCCGTTGAGTTAAATATCAGCGTGGCCGAACGATCTGGAGGAACCATTGAGCCTTTACCAAAGCTCCAATGGTTTGTAGCGGTCAATAAAGAGTTTGAGATAAACAAATCCTCCATCAAAGGCATTGAAAGTAATTCAAAGACAACACTAAAGGAAATCATGAGAAAGAGTGTGGCCAATGGCCAAGTGACTATCATGCCCGAACGAGAAGAAAAGAAATATTTCCATTGGATTGATGATCTTCGTGACTGGAACATAAGTCGCCAACTTTGGTATGGACACCGAATTCCTGTTTGGTACAAAAAAGATGAGATATTTTGTAATACTGAAGCTCCAACTGATGCGGGTTGGGAACAAGATCCCGACACTCTTGATACTTGGTTTTCGTCTGCCCTTTGGACATTTTCAACTCTCGGTTGGCCAAACGAAAACGCGCCTGACTTAAAAACATACCACCCAACATCATTCATGAATCCAGGATATGAAATTCTATTCTTTTGGGTTGCTAGAATGATATTGATGAGCGGTTTTCTTCTTGGAGAAGTGCCATTTAAAATTGCATACATTCACGGAATGTTGAGAAATTCTCAAGGCCAAAAATTTTCAAAATCACTTGAAAATGGAATAGACCCGATTGATATTATTAATCAGTACGGTGCTGATGCACTGAGAATGTCTGTTTTGGTTGGTGTTGGACCTGGCAATGACTGCAACTTTGATCAAAACAAGGTAAAGGGCTACAAACATTTTGGAAATAAACTTTGGAACATTGCCAGATTTGTTCTCATGTCTTTGCCAGACGAAACATCGGAGATTTTGAAATCTCCCCTAACCAAAGAAGATCAAAAACTAATTGATGATCTGAACGTTTCCATAAAAGAAATAACCGAGGATATGGATCAGTATCGATTCTATCTCGCTGCTGAAAAAATCTATCATTATATATGGCACACATTCGCTGATAAAATAATTGAGGAATCAAAAGCGAAACTTGCCAACGAAAATTTAGAAATAAAAACTTCTGCCCAGCGCATGCTCCTAGAAATCCTGAACATCTGCCTCAAAACACTTCACCCCTTCATGCCTTTTGTAACCGAAGAGATATATTCCCTACTTCCTATCAAAGACAGAAAACTCCTCATTGTTGAGAAATGGCCCGGATAGGCATGATATACTTAGAGTATGTCGCCAACAACGCTTAACATCTCCCTAGTAGCCATGGGCCTAATCCCCAGTTTGGCCTGGCTTTATTTTTTTTCTAAAAAAGACTGCCACCCCGAACCCAAAAACCTTGTTGCCCAAACCTTTCTCATGGGCATCATCATCTCCCCTCTTGCGATTCTTTTTCAATTTAGCTTCGCCCAATTAGCCTCTACCGTTACTGGAACAAGTCAGGCCTTGGCACAAAACAGTTCCTATTTCTTTCTTTGGGCCGCTGCCGTAGAGGAAATAATCAAATTTTATGCAGTAAGAATGCTTATTTTAAAAAATCCTGAATTTGATGAGCCCGTTGATGCCATGATCTACATGATAACTGCCGGTTTAGGATTCGCGGCCATGGAAAACATCTTGGTCATGTTTAGGGTTTTTCCTGATGGAGCTCAGGCCACCTTGGCCACGTGGGCTCTTCGCTTTACCGGAGCAACCTTGCTCCATGCTTTATCCTCTGGGCTTATGGGATACTTTCTTGCCATGTCTTGGTTTTTCCGAGATCACGGAAAAAAATTAGTTGTCATTGGGTTTATTATGGCCACCATCTTTCATTTCACATTCAATGTCTTCCTATCCGCCTTTGAAAACCGAGTAACTGGCTTGGTTTATTCAACCTCACTCTTAATGGTTATGGCTTTCCTTGTTTCGATCTTGTTTGATAAAATAAAAGAAAGACACACAAAAACAACCCCCACATTGGCGGTTGAAAGTCCCAACATTGAGGTCAGTAACTCTAATGTTGTAACCACAATTAGCAACAAAACAATAAATTTGTTAAAATGAGTTTAGGTAACTAATCAAAAACAAAATGGAAGATTTATTTGAAGATGACAATTTAGAGGTAACATTAACTTCAACCAAAAAAGAATCCAGACAAGAAGGTGAAGGCCAACTTACAATTGACGTTTTTCAAACTGAAGACGATGTGGTTATTCAATCCACTATCGCCGGTGTCAGTGATAAAGATTTAGACATATCTGTCACGAATGACATGGTGACCATAAAAGGAACGCGGGCACCCGAACAGAAAGTCAAAACTTCAGATTACTATTATCAAGAATTATATTGGGGATCATTCTCTCGTTCTGTTATATTGCCTGTTGATGTTGATGCTGATAGCGCAAAGGCGTCTATGAAAAACGGGATTCTCACCATTCGACTTCCAAAATTAGACCGGATTCGAACAAAAAAAATAAAAGTGTCTTAAGTTTTTGTCCAAGAGCGTAGCGATTGGTAACAAAAAGTTAACCCGCCTAAGGCGGGTGCTGATAATAATAACCACTCACTTCGCTCGCGGATTATTATCGCATGTTCAAATTAGTCTATATAGGGCCAAAAGAATTTAGAATTTTAATTTACCGGTTAACCATGACCGGTATTATTATCCTGATCGGATTTAATTTTGGTTCATGGTTCTATTTATATTCAGTTTCAAAATTCAACTCAAAGGTTACATTAAGAAACTTTGCCTCAATTCTTAATGTTTCAACACAAAAAGATTTAGAATTAAATATTGGAGGCAGTAAAATAGTAGTAAAAAGCAATGAATTAAAAGGCTGGATGGAACCATATACAAGAGCTTATTCTGGCAAAGAAGACGTACGATTTTCTTCTAAGTTTAATGACTATCTGATACACCTAGCGATAACGACTACCGTTGAGCCAATCGATGCTAAATTTGAGTTTGGAAATGATAGTAAGGTGGCGATCTTCAAACAAGCAGTTCAGGGCAAGAAATTCAATATTTCCAAATCGGCCACAGAAATAATAAACGCCATTAGAGAAAACAGGTCTTCGGTTCAGTTGGTGGTAGATGTTGTTGATCCAGACATCACCCTAGAAAAGGTAAATGATCTTGGAATAAAAACTCTCTTGGCTGTAGGAGAATCAGATTTTACGGGTTCACATAACGCAAGAATTCATAATATAAAAGTTGGAACTACTAAATTTAACGGTTCAATCATCAAGCCCGGAGAAGAATTTTCTTTTAATAGTATCCTTGGTGAAGTAGATGAAAAGACTGGGTACCTACCAGAACTTGTAATCAAGAGCGGTAAAACAATACCCGAATTTGGTGGTGGTCTTTGTCAGCTTTCTACAACCGTTTTTAGGGCAGCTATTTTAGCCGGATTACCAATCACAGAAAGAAGACCCCATGCTTATCCTGTAAAATACTACAATCCCCAAGGATTTGATGCGACTATTTATCCTGGAGTTGTGGATTTGAAATTCGTTAATGACACAAATGGTCACATCTTATTACAAACAAAACTTGAGGGCACTAAATTATTTGTTGAACTTTACGGCTCAAGCGATGACAGACAAGTGACCGTAGATGGTCCTCATCAATATGACCAGAAAACCAATGGGGCCATGAAAGCATATTTCGTCAGGACAATATCTTATGCAGCAAATGGAGAAAAGAAAGAGAATCGTTTTAATTCTAACTATCAGGCACCGTTTCCTCTAGCGGTAAACCCGCTTGAGTAATAAACAAACGGGCCGTTCGCTACCACTCTCGGCACTTCCTCGCTCAACGCTCAGTCGCTCACGGGGAATTAATTAACGGCTCATATAATGAGCCGTTAATTAATTGTGTTCTCCGTTTATTTATTACCACTGGTGCCGAGGGCGGGATTTGAACCCGCACGGGATTGCTCCCAACGGCTTCTAAGGCCGTAATGTCTGCCAATTTCATCACCTCGGCAATTTAAATTAAAAACTTTTCTGCTATTTGATACTTTCTAGTTAAGTGGCAGATAGAATTATTATAAATTAATTTCAATAATTTTACAGAGTCATCTTTTGCAAACACAAGTTTACAAACTCGACATCTCCCCGCTTCTTCAATCCACCCTCCTTTTAAATCGGAGTTTTTAGAAATTTTATTCTTTATCCATCCAAGAAATTTAGGACTTGCTGAATACAACCTTATCCTTAATTGAGGATGAATGCTTTCTGGATGTTTAAAAGTACCAATACTACCATCTCCATCTATACAACCTCTTAGAAAGTCTCCGAAGTATTTGTCGGGAACATTTAAATCACTTAACGTCTTTGACTTGGCTGGTTTTAGGCCAATACTTACAAGAAATTCATAAAAATTTATATCTCCCAACTGAATCCTAAAACATTTGGTTTTCTGATAATTGTCATTACCTCTAAACTTTATCCCTATTTTATTAGCAACTCCTAAACATTCTCTGAATTTTAAAACAAGTTCTTTATCTTTAGATGTAAAATCAATATGCCTACCGTCACGAGACAAACAACCGTCTGTAGTAATAAGACCAATTGCATAGGCAAACTTAGGACTCCATTCAATTTTTACCTTTGATAATCGTACCACTCAGTAATTATACTAAACCTAACAGTGTCTGCCAATATCCTTACCACCTTCCCCAAATACAAAAACCGCCCTTAGGCGGTTTTTATGTTTAAGCATGCTTAACTTAACTAGATATTGAAGAATGATCTTGCGATTAGACCAGCAACGGTCTGCAAAATTACACCGACTGCTAAAACTACTGCGGCTCCTATAATTCCATTGGTAATTCTTGCTTTTGCTGATTCGGTCTTGCCTTCGTCCCCACCAGCAAACATATATGCAATACCTCCCCAGATGATAAATATAACAGCTAACACAACTCCAATAACAATCAAAAATTTTGCTATCTGGGTTATTCTAAATTCTATTTCAGTCAAAGTGACTGCTCCTCCTGTTAATGGTGGCTCTGGATTCGGCAATGCGGCCAAAACTAATACTGGCATCAACAAGACCAAAACCATCATGGAAATATATGCAACTTTTTGTATTTTTTTCATAAATCCACCTCCATTCTGATAAAAATCCTAAATCCTAATTTCTAAACTCTAAACAATATCGTCATGATTTGTTTAGGATTTAGGGTTTAGGTTTTAAAATTTATTTAATTAAAATCTAAATTCTTATCTAATAATACAAATCCCTAAAAGCTGGAACTGACAGAAGAAATCTCTCGTTACTATTCCCGCTATTGTTTGTATAATCACACCAACCCCCAAAACTACCGCTGCACCAATAACTGCATTTTTTAATCTTGTTTGTGCCTCACCAACCTTAGTAGCATCAGATCCGGCATACATGTAAGTGATACCGCTCCAAACAATCATGATAACAGCAATCAAAACACTCACCACAATTAAAAACTGAGCAATTCTTTCAATCATACTATCAATTTCTGGTAATGTAATCGGATTTCCAGGTGGCAATGCTGACAAAGCCGACGCTACGGTCGGCTCCCCAACAGCTAAGCTCGTCGGGGCTGAACTAAAGGCTAGTCCTGTGTGAGCTATGGCTAAAAACAGTAAGGTGATAAATAAAATTTTGTAAGTAGTAATCATTTAAATTATTTTAATTGCTACAATTAAGCGGAACTATTAATGAATAATCTGCTCCTAACCCATTAGCTATAGTAGCAATAATAGTATAGGTGCCAAGAATTACCAAAACCCCAACCAATCCCCAAGTAAACGACTTTTTAGCTTCTTCATATTTGGTCGCATTGCCTTGGGCTGTCATAAACTTAATGCCATATATAATTATATAGACAACGATAAGAATCAGAGCAAATCTTGTAAACCAACAAGCCAATCCCGTAATTATGCCAAACACGCTTTGGATTGTTAAATCCACTCCTTGATAACCAGTATCAGAAGCCAATGCTATTGATACCCCGAAATTTTTTATTTTATTTATCATATTAATAATTAAGGTTTGATTACGCAAGTTCCAACGACATTGCTCCCGAATGTGCTACAAGCTTGAGAGTTGCAGTTACCGCCCGGAGCTGTGTTAACACACGGCTCTCCTATTAAATTACCGTCCCTTCTTTGGCAAATTTTATTACACTTAAGCCCACTTATACAATTTGAATCCCTTTCACACACATCACCTATCCGACCGCCAGTTACGTTATTATCCAATAGGCATGTTCCCAAGGTTTGACCATCTATAACCTGAAGACCCAAATCACTCTTGTCACAAATTGATCCCACGTCACAATTTCTAGCTGAATTGCAGGGTTCATTTATTAAATTTCCAGTTCCTCTCTTACAGATAGTGTCTTGACATTTAAGGCCAGTAAAACAGTCTCTATCTCCAGTGCACTTGCCACCTACAGCCCCGAGCAAGGCAGTATTTCCACCAGTATTATTAGTGGGCAGTGTTGGTTGACCAGAATTAGAAGCGGGAGAAGAAGAACCAAGTTCAAGTATGCTTTGTATCAAAGTAATAAATCCACTTCCTATCAAAATTATTGCTAGTCCAATAACGGCATATTTTAAAACCTCTTTTGCTTTGGTGACTTTGGCTGGTTCTCCTTGAGCGGTCAAAAACAAAATACCAGAATACACAATCATGGCAACAGCAATTGGTATCGCTAAATTAAATAGCCATTGAGCAATAATTTTTACCAAACCCGTAAAGTCATTGGCTCCACCCTTTAATGGGTTTTCAATACTGAAAGGATAGGTCTGAGTTTGTCCTGGTTTACAATCGGCGGGACAATTGATTGGTGACTCACCAGTTTCACATCTATTATTACCACAAACCATTCCTCCGCCACCAGTTCCAAGAGTATCGCTTTTGGCATCGCCAATATGACTACTGCAAACAGAATCACATGAAGAAGCTAAACCCCTCGATTCACTAAAGTTATCCGCACACACACACGTAGATGGGGCGAAAATGTTATTACAATTTATGCACCCATTTTGAGAATTTGTGGGAATCATAACCGTATCACTGGTAACTTTGGTAACAGCATTGCCCTGACCCGTTCCAGCGGAAGCAATAAAATAAAAATTATAATTATACAAACTGCTTGAAATAGGCCTACTATCATTTCTATTATTAGCCACCCATATAACATCCAGACTCGTTCCAGTAGAATCAAAAGTTCCGTTTATCGTATCAATCTCATAATCAATACTATCGTCAGTATAGATCTTAAACGATACCCCATAGCCAGCACATCCTCGCCCACTTACCATCATGTGCAATGGGGATCCTAGAATTTTTTCGTTTCTAAAGTTCCATCTCCACTGGGCAGATGTCAGCGTACAACTACCACCAGTTGATAATCTTACTGTAAGATCTTGAGAAGTTAACTGATTGCTTGAGCCATCTTCGGTCTTAATTTTATAATAAACTCTTTGGTCACCACTACGCACGCCAAAATCTGTAGCGCTAAACGAAACTGTAACTGGAGTATTGCCAGATGAATTAGCTTTAACAGACATTGTTTTAATAAAAAAATCAAAACCACTTTGTCCATAGAATTCCACAATCACCGTCTTATTAGCGCACTCCACATTTCCTGGAACCGTAAATCCAACACTCTCATTTAATGCAACCGTGGTTTTACTCCACCAATTAGCAAATGCTTCATTAAAAATACAAGCGGCTTGGGCATTGTTTTTAGGAAAAAGCAAAAAGACTGAGGCAATGACAACGACTACAAAATATTTAGATAGATTTTTCATTGATTAATTGTGCTTTGACCGTTGTTTGGTGAAAATGGAGTTTCTGGAAACTGGATTGCTGGCGGTTCTTGTTTGTGTTTCCACCACTTCCATCCGTACCAGCCACCACCCACAATTCCTATACCAATTATAGTGTAAATTAGGATTTTTAACATACCACCAACTCCGCCACCTTCTGATGGTTCGGTCGTCACTGTGGGAACGGGGGTGGCAATTTTGCAGTCATTAGGACAAGTTTTTTTATCCTCTCCAACATTGGAGTTACAAACCCCATCATCATTACAGAAAGAACTATCACTTACAAAAACCGAGAGAAGCTGGTTTCCTTGAGCATTGTAAAAATTAACTTTTTGGCCATCGGGAAGATATGGCGCCTTAACTAAAATTTTACCTTTTACAAAGTTTGGATTACCCTGCTTTGGGTCAAATTGAAACGTTTCTGCAATCTCGCCTTTTAGATTTACAACCTCACCTCTATAAGGGAATTGAGTGTTTAAGATTTCAGGGACAAATATCTCTGCAACTATGTCGTACTTAAACTGAGCATCTCTGTCGACAAATATTTGTCCATTATCATTGTATAAGTGGAACAGATAAATGTATTCATCCTCATCTGATTCACTTATAGCCAAAGATGACACGGGAAAGATTAGAAATACTATTAAACCTATTGTAAAAATTTTCATCATAATTAAAATCTATTATAACAATATTCCACGCGTGGTGCATATATCCTCGTATGAGAATAACCCCCACCTGTCCTATCGATATTACATGAACTGTGTTGTGTGTCTTCCCACAAACACTCCCACTTCCTAGTCGGTCTTTCAACATTACAAGCACTACATTGACCACCATTAGCCGCGGCTTGCTGGCCACAAGCGTTGCTTGCTGCACAAGCTGTTGGTCCCCCATTATACCCAGCGGCTATCTGTCTAACGTCACAACCACAAGTACCCACAAAACTCCTTATGAATTCAGCAGCGATACAGGCCTGCTCATCAACCGTATCGGCATTTCTAAGCCAATTAAAATCAATATCTTGGGTTACTCCACAAAATGACTTATACCTGTTAGCTGTCGCTGGGGTGAGCTGAAAAGGACCGGCTGACTGACCATCACCTGAACCTATATCTATGCGTCCGTCCGATTCATTGGCAATGATTGTTTTCAACATTTTTACCGTATCAATTCCTGCACAAATAGTTCTATTGCCAACACCAGAAACTATAGAAGCGTTTAAACTATTAACTGCAGTTAGATTACATCCATCCCCAGGATCAACAGCCCTACAAACATTAGTAGTATCTCGCGTACAAGCTACACCTGAACACGTTCCATAAATAACCGTATTGGCGCTAGTCCCCACCACAATACTCAAATTCCTTGTAGACGACCTTGTTGTTGCTGGTTCTTCTCTTAACAAAATTTGGAAGTTGATTGTTCCAGCTGTGGTGGGAGTGCCGGAGATGACTCCAGTTGTTTGATTCAAGGTAAGGCCTGCAGGTAATGATCCAGAAGATACTGCCCACCTGTATGGAGGCTGTCCTCCGGTTCCAGCAAGAGTCTCAGAATATGCTTGGCCCTGGATAGCATTTGGCAAAGAGGTGGTGGTGATGGAGAGAGTGGCCGGAATTGATGACGGCGTAGGAGTTACACTTGATGAAGGGGTTGGGGTAACTATCGGAGTCGGTGTTACACTTCCTGTTGGTGTTGGGGTAATTATCGATGTAGGAGTTACGCTCACTGTAGGTGTTGGTGAAACCGCTGTCCCAACCCTACATTCAAATTTCCACCATTCGGAAGCGACATTTGTTACCACTCCATTTTGCGTTACTGTTTCTACTCCTATGCTTCTGATTATTGTATTGGTAATCAGCCATGAAGCAGAAATAATTGCAACCCCCATGACTGTATTCCAGAAAATAGTTTTACCTTGAGATATCAAGCTCGGATTTGCCCCACCCATTAAAATCAAAAATCCTCCCCAGATAAAAAATATCATTGCCAAAGGAGGCATCAATCCCATTAAAACAAAATCAATTATGTTTTTAAATAATCTGAAAAGATCACACTGGTTACACGGCAGAGTGTAGTCGTGAGCATCCGGATTTTCTTGCGTTGGCACTTTCGGTAGTTCAACCCCGCTTGAGTCTTTGGGCTGAGCATTAAGTCCACACGGCACAAGAGGCCAGAAAGAAACAGCCTGAACCACTGTTGGCAACAATACCAACAACATTAACAAAGCTATTACATAAAATTTATTATACCTTTTCAAATTTTTTGTATTAAGTATTAAGTATTAAGTATTAAGTATTATGGCTGTCCTTATAATACGTAATACCTCATACATAATACTATCTTCTGCGTTGCATTAGAACATTAACGCGAGATTCGGCGTTTTCTAAAGATTCTTTTACGGATGACCTGCCAAAATTAACATCATCTACCATATCAGCAAAAATTGTTTCGATGGCTGAATTATCTATTTGATACCAAGAACGGGCAGACAACGCCTGCACTGCAAAAGTACCGAGATCTAAATCACTCCTTTGCAAATCTATCAAATCTCTTCTTGCTGAAGGCCTAAGAGATGCACTCAAATAACTTTGAGCTCCCTCTTTGGATGTGAGGTATGCCATAAATTTCCAAGATTCATTTGGAAATTTAGAGTTAGTAGGAACACCAACACCCCAATAATTAGCATAATTCCTTACATCAGTACTCGAAACCTGAGGCATGGGTGCTACACCAAAATTAAGACGTGGAGATTTGTTTTTTAAAACTCCCACCTCATAGGCATAATTAAACATCATTGCGGTTTTGCCCTCTATGAAAGCGTCGATAGAATAGTGCTGAGCATCATTCCACGTATATGTCCTCACTGAAGGGTTTGCAAAATCAGTATAATATCTCAAGGCCGACTCTCCTGCTGGAATATTATTAACTCGTCCCGCAAAAGAGGCCGTTCTGTTATCAGCATCGGTCATTATTACTCCGGTTTGTATCATCAACGCCGACAAAAGATCAGTTGAACGATTAATATTTCTGGCTGTACCGATAGCTGCAGCAGATTGAGTAATCTGACCATTGCCATCCAAACGAGTTATTGTTTCCACATCAGCATTAATCTCTTCCCAGTCTTGAGGAGGACGAGCAATTCCAGCGCTGTTTAAAATATCTTTGTTGTAAAAAAGAGCCAATGTGTCTACATAAAGGGGCAGGCCGTAGATTTGATTATTAAAAACAAAATCATTAAAAGCCACATCAACATAGTTTGTTCTGTAGTCTTGAATGGTCATCAAAGGCAATTTTTGTCCGGGAATTTTATCGGGCAACGCTTTGAGTTTGTCACCATGTTTTGGTAACCATGTATTGTGAAGCATGACAATGTCGGGACCTGTGCCGGCAGCCAAAGAATCTATTAATTTTTTCTCGTACTCTTCGTAAGAAAACTGCTGATACAAAACTTTTATTCCAGGATTTTGGGTTTGAAAATCACTGATAACTTTTTCAAAAGCATTCCTGTCGTCAAAAACTCCCCAAAATTCAAGTGTGGCAGTTTGAAGAGTTCCACCACCAACACCTCTCAAAATCAAAATCACCGTTACAAACACAGCAACAGCGATTGAGCCAACTAAAATGTAATAGACTTTGTTTGTGTTCAAGATTTTTTAAATTTCATGCCGTAATGAAATTGTCCGGCATCAATATTGTTTTCAAAAACCAACCCCTCCCCCATAACAAGATTTCTCATTGCAATCTCATCAGTCCTTCTTTCATCGGGAGGACCAAACCCTCCAGCCGCCCTCTTCCAATCAATCAAGACCAAAGCTCCTTCTTTTTTTAAAACCCTGACAGCCTCTTTAACTATTTTTTCCTTTAAATCAGATTGGAAAAGAATATTAGCGAGAAGCACCATGTCTTGTGAGTTGTCTGCCAAACCAGAACTTCCAGCGACTTCAAGGTTGCTTCTAATCGTTTCAATATTCTCAAGTCCGACTGCTTTTGCTTTTACTCTTACATTGTCTAATGCTGATTCTTGAATATCCAAAGCATAAACTTTTCCTTCAGTACCAACTTTCTGACCCATTAAAATAGTGAAATATCCGGCACCAGAACCAAAATCAGCAACAAACATTCCAGGCACAATACCAAACTCACCAGCTATTTTATCGGGTATCATAAAGCCTCCTGTTCCGCCGGAATTTGGTAAACCTGAATCTGGCACATTCATTGCCTGCATATACTAAATTTTACCACACAAGGAGAAAGAAGTTATAAACAAAGGGCAATCACACGATGCAACCTGCCACACAATGCTTTACAATGCCACACTTGTGTGGTATGATCAGTATATCCTTAAACCCCTACGCATGGAGGCCCCGGTGATTAGACGACCAACGAACGACTACGAGAGGATCGGACGATTCATTCAAAAGAAAGGAGATGAACAGTTCTCGCTCTCAGACATTTTCCATGTCACAAAGATTTCGCAAGATGTTATTGGAGCGTTTCTGCTTCGAAACTTAAAACGCGGTTTACTGAAGCGATTGAATCAGAAACGGCCATTTCTTTACAAACGGAAGGGAGGCGTCAACATCCCGCTTCGCAAATCCAAAGGTGAAGTTGCCCAGTCAGTTTGGGCGGCTCTAGTTGCAGAGTTCCCCAGACATGTCACCTTGCAACGACTGGCCATCCTTGCTTCTTCTGCAACCAAAACCAAAATCACCAAAAAGCACGCACGCATTGTCGTACAGCGATGGCTGAAGAACGGTTTTGTTGAGCAGTCGCAAAATCGGCCACTCTACCGCAAGAAGGAAGAAGTCTCCGAGAGACCACCAGCAGTTTGGTAACAGGCCCGCAATGGAGTTCGCTCTTTGCGGGCTTCATTGTTTATATAATATTAAATCCGGTCTGAATTATGTTTGTGCTTTCGTAAATTCAAGTTGTTTTTTGTTATATAAAAGCCGACGTTAGTCGGCATTTTCTACTAGAACAAATTTGCTTCTTCCTCTGCCAAATTCTGAAAATGGATGAATACCAGGATATTCTACTCGCTTATATTTATATGGGCTATCACTGAAAATATTTACCGAAGCGTAGAAAGTATTGTTTTTGGAATCTGCTAAACCGCTATCCTCAACCATAGGATACAAAGCGTGAGTTTTAACTAAATCTCCATTAAACTTCCTGGTATAAAAATATGCCCAAGTTCCTGCATCATCCACACCACGAGCTAATGCAAAAATCTTTTCTGGTTTTTCTTCCCTAATCACTTTTCGGAATTCTATAATATTTATTTGACTTACTTTATCCTTACCTTCAACGGGAAAATTATCAAGACGCAATTCTTTTTTGGCATTAGTGTCTTCATTTCCAAATCTTCTTTCAAACATATTACTTCCCCACCATACCACAAGTCTAATAATAGCTAAAGCTCCTAAGGCTACCCATGATCCTGAATAAATCCATATCAATACAACTCCAGCAAGTTGCAACACCAATCCGATTTTCTTGTTATCCAATTGCGGAACCTCGAAGTAAATGTACTCAAGATAATATAACCTAAAAAATATGCACTGTCAATGTTTTCGATGTGTGCACCGACCGAGCGGTTTTTTAATTCTTAAATTTTAACCCATCCAGGAGGCACATCGCATGGGGTTGGGAAGTCCCGTATTTCACCGGTTTGAAGATTCCGGGCAGGAGTAATTACTTGGATGCAAGTAGTTGGTTCGGATTCAATAAATTTAAATGTGGATAGAATTTGGTCAAAACCAGGAAGATAGCTAATCATAACCAGACGATCACCGAGGATTATTACCATATTTTCTGTTTCTATTACCCCCAGATCAGAATACGCGACAGTATCTTTATCATTAAACTGCGCATAACGAATTTGATGATCAATATCTTTTCTTAAATTTGGAAGGATATTTTCTTCAAACGCACTTTTTGAGGTTTCAAAACTCCCATACTTTACCAAGATAGTTGCTTCGTATGGATAAACTTCCGTATTAGATTTTGGTGATCTAATAGCAATACCCTCATTAAAATTCAGGGAAGAAAATGTATCAACTCTCCAATCTTTTGGGTATTTAAATTCAAAACCATATTCTTCATTGTGATACGTTTGCCAAGTTGATGTATCTGCTGAGTCAATGAATCTAAACGTGGAAAGGATATCAAAAGACACTCCGCCATTGTTTTGATTATAATCTGCGGATATGTGAAAAATATAGTCTTTGCGATCAATCACAAGACTTTTCGTCTGGAGTTCTCCTGCAATACCTTCAACAATCTTAGCTTGGTATCCTCCAAAATCCAAAGACCGTTCTCCTGGAGCAACAGAAAAATATTCCTGACCCTTTTTATTAAGGCTGATCATCAAAACATCCCGCTTAGCCTCGTTAGAAACACTGGCTTCAGTAGGTCTTTCAATCGTTACTTCATAACTTGAAGATGTTGGTTGCCTTAATTCACAACCATCATTACCACAATAATCTGTAGTCGTAATTAAATAGTTAGGCGGATAAGAAATAGAGTATCCGTATAGAATGTTCGTATATGTTTTCCAATTGGAAGTTTCGTCGGTAGCGAATTGCGAACTCTTGTTTCCCCACCACCAGATTCCATAAGCAACTCCGCCTAAAACTAAAAGCCCCACTACGATACCCGCAAATTTTGGTGTGAAATTTTTATGCACTGACGGAATTTGTTCAGACATTTGCGATCCTGGAGGGTTTGGCTGAAATGATTGATAGTCCATTGATTAAATATAACACAGATTAGAATCAGAATTAAGTTATCTTATCATCCCACAGAGGTTGTATCTCTGTGGGTCGTAAAAGCGAAGGCCATGGCACTTTTTACATACCCGCAGACAAGAAAATTTATGAAAGTGAGATTAGGATTTATCCAAAATAATAGGTCAAACGCCCCGCCTATCGTAATGATGGACGGGGAGGCAAGTGCGGGTTACCTGTTATTTTGGTTATAAATCCTTATTGAGCTAAGAAAATTTTTGAAGACGAGGACTGGATGGAAAAAGTGTCATGGCCTTCGCTTTGGTCATACGACCATTGCTCGGCTTCGCACGGTTACTACACCACGACTACTGAGGCCAGGCCGTCACCTGCTTCTACTCTCATAACCCTGACTCCCTGAGTGGCGCGTCCAAGCACGGAGACACTATCTATAGATGTACGTATTACAACTCCTTTTTTAGAAACAGCGATAAGTTCTTTATTTTCTTCTGAAGTGATATGGGCTGAAACTAATTTTCCTGTTTTCGGCGTAATCTTTGCGGTCATTATTCCCCTGCCACCTCGGCCCTGAATTTTATAGAATTTAAGATCAGTTCTCTTTCCATAACCATTTCCCATCACAACTAAAATCTTCAAACCCTTTTCAACACCTGAAGGCACAACATCGGCTCCAACAACCTTCTCATCTTTATCCATGCGAACTCCAATAACGCCTGAAGCGCCTCTTCCCATTGGTCTGACATCTTTTTCTTTAAAGCGAATAGCATTTCCACCGGAGGTAACTAACATCACCTGATCATTGCCAGTGGTTGAAAGAACCCATCCCAATTCATCATTACCCTTTAATTTAATCGCAATCATTCCATTGCTTCTTACTTGCGAGAATGAGTCAGCATCAACTTTTTTAATAACTCCATTAGCGGTAGCCATGAACAAATATCCTCCTTTTTGTTCTTTAGGAATTGGAACCACGGCTGTAATTATTTCGCTTGGCGATACGTTCAAAAAATTAACAATCGCTTTGCCTTTTGATTGGCGAGATGATTCTGGAACTTCATAACCTTTTGTTTGGAATACTTTTCCGGAATTAGTGAAGAACAACAAACTGTCATGGGTGTTGGCCATGAAAAATTGAGAAATAACATCTTCTTCTTTTGTGGCCATACCAATCAATCCCTTACCGCCTCTCTTTTGAGATTTTAATCCATCGGGTTGCATTCTCTTTATATAACCGCTGTGAGTAATCATGAATAACGAATCTTCTTCGGGCATTAATTCATCTTCTCCGATTTCTCTTAATGCTGATTTGACTACTTTTGTTCTTCTTTCGTCTCCGTATTTTTCTCTGATTTCTTTAAACTCATCTTTGATTACACCCAAAAGTTTCTTGGGGCTTGCCAATAAACTTTCAAGGTAAGCAATCAATTCCATTTTTTCTTTAAGCTCATCCTCCAACTTTTTTCTTTCCAAGCCAGCTAATGCCTGCAATTTCATTTCTAAAATAGCTGTGGCCTGTTTATCAGAAAACTTAAATTTCTTTATTAAATTATTAAACGCATCTTCTTTTGATGCAGAAGCTCTGATTATTTTGATTATCTCATCAATATGATCAAGAGCTTTTTTCAATCCTTCAAGAATATGAGCTCGGTCTTTGGCTTTCTGTAATTCAAATTTTGTTCTTCGGACTACAACTTCTCGGCGATGTTCAATAAATTTCTCAAGCAATCCCTTGAGGCCCAAAATTTGAGGTTGAGTACCTCCATCAACTAACGCCAACATGTTGAAATGGAAAGATTTTTGAAGCTCTGTGTATTTGAAAAGCTGATTTAAAACTTTCTTTGGAAAAGCATCTTGTTTCAAATCAATTGCAATTCTCATTCCCTCCCTATCCGATTCATCGCGAATGTCTTTTATGCCTTCTATCTTTTTTTCCTTAACAAGATCCGCCATCTTAATTATCAACTCCGCTTTGTTAACCTGATAAGGAATCTCGGAAATAATAATCTGGTATCCTTTTTTGTTTTCAGTGATATCAGCCTGACCTCTCATTATTATAGGACCACGGCCAGTGGCATAGGCAGTATTGATGTCTTTCTCATTATATATAACTCCCCCAGTCGGAAAGTCTGGACCTTTTACAAATTGAGTTAGCTCTGATAAATCTGCGTCTTTGTTATCAGTAAGATAAACCAATGCATCCAAAATTTCGGTTAAATTGTGAGGAGGAATATTTGTGGCCATACCGACAGCAATACCCATTGAGCCATTAATAAGCAGGTTTGGAATACGAGTAGGTAAAACTGTCGGCTCCTGCATGGTGCCATCAAAGTTGTCAGTAAAATCAACTGTCTGTTTATCTATGTCAGCAAGAAGCTGTTCAGATATTGGAGCCAAGCGGGCTTCGGTGTACCTATAAGCAGCTGGAGAATCTCCATCAATTGAACCGAAGTTTCCTTGTCCGTTTACCAATGGGTAACGCAAAGAAAAATCTTGGGCCATACGAACCATTGAATCATAAGCAGCTGTATCACCATGTGGGTGATAATTACCAAGAACATATCCGACCACTTTGGCTGATTTCTGTGTCTTGGCTGTTGGTCTTAATCCCATCTCATGCATGGAATACAAAATCCTCCGATGAACCGGTTTTAAACCATCTCTTACATCAGGCAAAGCACGGGCAACAATAACGCTCATGGCGTATTCCAAATACGCTTTTTGCATTTCCTGAACTATTTCTCTTTGTTTTATTCCTGTTCCCATGCCGTGTTTAAATAGAAAATGTTTGGAAGACATCCGCCCTCCAAACATTTATTAAATCATTTGAAAATAATTACTTACTTCCCGATATTGGCAACACATACACCTTTCCTGAATCATTATCTTTCGGACTTTCAACAATGTTGTCTTTTTTATCATCACCGGTCAAGTTAAAAATATTATAAAAAGATGCTTTCAAGTCTTTCCCTGTCTGACCTATATCCCCCAACAATGACGGCACATTTTTGTTTTCAGCTAAATTTCTTTGGTCTGTAACTTCTTCTGGATTCAACAATACATACAAATTCTTCTCAAATGAGTTATACCAAACCATTCCCACCAACGAAAATGTGGTCACCACACAAAGACCAAACATTATTTCTCTGTGGTGTTTAGGTTGTTTGCGAAGTTCGTGTAAAAAGCTCATTTTTAATTTTCTAACCCAGTATATCAACTTCTACTTGCCTTTGGCTTCTGCTCGCTTATGGCGAGCATGTCGAAGTTGTATTACTGGGCTAATATTACTAATTTCATTTCTTCCAAGGGAAGAAGTTTTTTTGATATTTTATATTTATCTACTTTCTCCGGTGTTAATCCCAGTTCTTTAACAAATTTTTCCGGACCATCTAATTCAATTTTTAAATCTTTAACTTTGTAATGCATCGGGATTATAATCTTCGGCTCTATCTGACCCATGACTCCGATGGCTTCCTTATAGTTAATTGTATAATTCCCTCCGACAGGAACAAAGAGTATATCTATGTCACCTATCTCGTCCACCTGACTCTCGGTCAACTTCTCCTGACCCAAATCACCTAAATGGCAGATGGTCATTTCCTCCGCTTTCAATACATATATTATATTAATGCCTCGTTCCTTTCCCTCAACCTTGTCGTGATATGAAGAAATTCCTCTTATGGCAATTCCTTTTTTCTCATATTCCCCCGGGGAATCAATCAAAAATGCCTCAGGATTCATGTCTTCCAAGTCATCATGATCATTGTGGCTGTGAGTTATCAAGACAACGTCATCTTTGATTTTAGGTGGTTTCAGTCCAATTGCCTTAGAAAAAGGGTCTATCAAAACACTGCCCTCTTTGGCCTCTAATCTGAAACAGCTCTGTCCAAACCAGTTAATCGTCATGAGTAAATATTAACAAAATTTTTGTTGAAAATCAACAGGATAAATGCTTCGGAACCAGCCACCTTCAGACACGCCTCCGATAAAACCGCTCCTCCGTGAGCGGTTTTATCTCGGCTATAATCGCATTGTCTAATCGCCGACTGATGAGCTACGCTCAAAATTATAATTATCTAATTCAACCTCGCTACCCGTATCAAGCACCTTCTGATATTCTTTGTACTCATGCCTAAGCTCAGACACTAGCTCAGAAAAGGTTTTGATAACAGCATCTTTTGAAGATGTAAATGTATGATCTTTTTCATAGCCAAAGACAAAACAGTTTATGTTTTTAACATTAGGTTTATGTTTTTCTACCAATGCTCGGTATTCCAAAACTTGACCGATATGTTTGGCCTTAAGTTTTATGCCAGGTTTCTTTAGTTCAATAATAATAACGTCATTTGTATATGGAATTGTGCTAGCAATAATATCCGGCCTAACTTTTGTTTCAGGGTCATCTTCTAAATTTGTTTCCAAATAATGCGTTAAAGCCTTGTCGCTTGAAACAATTTCAAATGCCCTCCCCAAAAGCCAAGGGTTCTTTTCGAATATTTGATGTACATCTTTTTCAAGACTTTCTTTAGAAATAATAACCTTCTCTAAAAGATCAATAATTTTTAACTTCTGATAAACTAGTGTTGTCATCATGGAAACCTGATTTAGGCGTAAATCGTTAAGTAGGATGCTAAATTTTTCAAGATCAACAGAGGGGGCCTCAGCTATCTTTTTTAATATTAGATCAATCTTTTCGGTTTTTATTTCATATATTTTTATTGCGATACGATCCAATGACTCAAAACTAGAATCACTCAACTTTAGAATGTTTGGATTTGCTAAAACTTTTGAAAAAATATCTGGATCGTGAATGATTAATTTCTCCAAACTTTCTTTGTCTACAACCGAAACAGTCTTCTCCCACTCCGTTTTTGAGATTAATTCTCCGTCAATTAATTTTTTGAGGTTTTGCCAATCTCTAAATCGAAGGTTAAATTTTTGATCAATATTTTTTGTTTTACCAAAAAAATTTTTTTCAAAGACAATATAATTCTCTTGGGGTTTACCTTCCCAACCAATAACAGCAAAATGAACACGACCGGAACTCCATGTTCTTGTGTCAGATTTTAACTGTTTAGGTTTTTTACTTTCATCCATAGTTATTGCACATACAATAGTGTCTTTAACTTGAATTATAAATTAGCATTTTAAGTGCTTTTAGCAAGTATTTCCCCATCATTTTCTAAACCATTGTGGAGGGATAGCTTACAAACAAAGCTTTATAAACCGACAGGAAAGCCGGAACTGACTCTGCCTCACAGCAAGTGAGGCAGAAAGGAATTCCGGAAGGTCTTCCGGAGGTTTTAAAGCTATTGTTTGTCTAGACCGGAACACAGGTTTAGAAAATGATAGGGAAAACGCGGAAGGTTGTGGTCATACGACCACCGCTCCGCGGGTTGCAAAAAATGCATATATAATGTATAGTCTTACTACAAAAGCAAACCTTTAACTTTGGGGATTCGCCAGATGGTCTTGGTTCAAAGACCAGCGCTAAGAGTGAATGTCCAATAAATCGTAATGCAAATCAACAATTCGGAAATCAAATCAATGAAGGACCTCCTTTCCAAGGAGGAGTTTTTCTTACCTAAACCAGGAAATATCTTGAGCGGACAAATTTTAAGCGTTTCAAAAGGAAGTGTTGTATTAGACTTGGGCCATATCGGAATCGGTATTGTTTATCCCGGCGAATTCTACGACAACCCCGACCGAATGAAAGGGTTAAAACCGGGAGACAAAATCTCGGCAATGCTTATTGAGCTTGAAAACGATGACGGCTACAGAGAGCTGTCTTTGAGGTCGGCCCAGATGACTACTGCTTGGCAGGACATTAAAGAAAAGAAAGATCTGGGCGAAGTAATCACAACTAAAATCGTAAACATCAACAAAGGTGGTCTTATCGTTGAAGTGAGCGGTATTCAGGGCTTCCTCCCCCTCTCTCAATTATCTGCCGAACATTATCCAAAGATTGACGGAGGCGACACCACCAAGATTGTTCAGGCCTTACAAAAATTCAAAGGCATGGAATTTCTTGTCAAAATTCTTGATTTTAATGAAGCTGAAAACAAATTAATTGTTTCCGAAAAAGCAATCAGAGAAGAGGCCGCCAAAGAAGAGTTGGGCAAATTAAAAGTTGGTGACTCAATTGAAGGAAAAATAACCGAGGTGACGGATTTCGGAGCCTTTGTCAAAATAAGCGACACATTAGATGGATTAATACACTCATCTGAAATTGATTGGAAGTTTATTGAAGACCCGAGAGAAATTCTTCATTCAGGTGATGATATAACCGCGAAAATAATCAGCTTGGACGGCGGAAGGGTTTCTCTTTCTTTAAAAGCATTGAAGGACGACCCGTGGCTCAAGGCGGAAGAAAAATATCAGCCCGGCAATAAAGTTAAGGGCCGGGTCATCAAGATCCGAAACAATGGCGCTTTCGTAGAAATGGCGGGGGACATAATCGCCTTTTTGCCGGTGGCAGAATTGGGCGAACAAAATTTAAATGAAGTTTTTGAAGTAGGTAAAGAACATGATTTTGCTATCGTCAGCTTAGACATCAAAGATCACAAAATGGTTTTAACTCTACCAGGCAACAAGCCAGTAGAAAAAAATGAAGAACCAAAAGAAGAAGCAGTTTCCTAAAATAAGAACTCACGTTTCTATCCCACCTTCACAGGTGCATGAAAGTAAAAATAAGCCCGTCTCAAGGGCAAAGATTAGACGAATCTCAAAAAAAGAAATCAAAGAAGGAATACAAGAAATAAACTAAAACCCCGCCCCCTGCGGGGTTTTAGTTTAGGTTTGACGGATACTGATTATTAATGTACAATATTGCCACGTTCGTTCCTTTCCAAACAGGAGAATTCAGTGGTAAAAATTCCGGCAAAAATAGTAGTCCGCCACACTTTTGGCGGACATAAGGACACAATCGTTCCCGAAAAGGACGGGTGTCTTGGTTCGTGGAACGGTGGCAACTTTGAACTTGAAATCGTGCCCTTAAAAGGCGCTGACGTTATCAAGACGGATAAGGATTTTCATATTTCCTATCCCCATTCGGTCGAACAAGGCAGGGATCGCCTCTTCAAGATTCAGATTCCCCTTCTCCAGTCCGAGAAGGCAAACGCCTTTGTCACCAAGTTTCCTTCAAATCACGTGAAACTTATTTCCATTTCCCATAATCCTTGGAAGTTCAATCTTTATGAAATCGCCATCGTCGCCCAGCCGAAACCGGGCACCGAGTCGGAAATTAATTTTTTCCTCACGACTCAACTCTGTTATTCCAGTGTGATGTTCAGGAATGACAAAGACGAAATTGTTATGCCCGAGTACGAAGGCTTTGCCCGATGGGAAGACCTCAAGTTTTATATGGGGTTAAATGTTGCCAAAGGCAAACTTCCAGTTTTGTCAGCAACAACGACAAGTGATGGTTCCACTCTTTCTTTAAAAGAGCATGAAGGGATTGTTGTTTGGTACAACCTCGCCCAAGGCATCGGCATGATTCAAACGACCAAGACCAATGCCAGAGTTAACTGGCGAGACATCCAAACGAAGGAAAGATTCCGCTACCTAAAGGCGGGCCAGAAAGTAACATTTACAAAACTGGTTCTTTCGCGAAACACTTATAGAAGTCCGCGAGTCACGAAATTCCATTTGGATGCCGAAGGTGTCAAACCTCACCCAATTCGCTGTTCTTGATTAAGTGAAATCCTATTTACCCACGCATATTGCGTGGGTTTTTTATTACTCATTAAAGGGGGTTGACAATTCCGTTAGAAAGAGTATAATCATTACTATATTAAAGAGTTAGTTCTTTTAATTTCTACCCCCAACAGGAAAGAGTATCCAGCTTCATTATATATGTGGATCTGGACACTCTTTCCTGTAATTCATCCAGCTTTCTCCGCGTTCGCGGAGTTAAGGATCAACCGAGCTGGACGGGAAAGATTGACCACCCCTATCTTTAAGATGGGGGGCTAGGAGTGCCAGATGGCCAAGCAGATGAAGACAGCAAGGGTTCGGCAGGTATCGGACGCGGACATCGCCGCAATGGCGACGGCAGTCAGCGACTCGGCGGCGGAAACGATCGGGACGGCGGAGACGCCGATGACCCAGCGTCGGATCGACAAGGACTACAGCGGTGACGCCATCAAGGCGGCCCTCTGCCAGTCGGTGGACAACGGGACCCCCGTGGTCCTGCCCTGGCTCCGGTTCACCCCGGAAGCCCAGTCGGCGTACACGAACCGCGAGTTCGGTGAGGTCGCCTTCCAGGGCCTCCAGATCTCGCTCGGCAAGCGCCTCGCGGCCGGCTCGTTGAAGCAGGCCACGGACGAAGGCGGACGTCTCGTCTACTGCATGGGCAGGGGCGAAGACAAGCAGCCGACCTACTCGGTGGCGCCGGAGGGTACGGCGGTCGCGGGCAGCCCCGTGATCGACGTGAACCTCGACCTCCTGGAAGTCGGCGTCAGCGACGTCATGGCACATCGGGCAACGTTGCCCGTGTCCAAAGCCGACATGCTGACGGCGTTCGCCGATCAGCGTCAGCTCATGCAGGGCGACGGCCAGCGATGGCCCGGCCTGAAGCGGACCAACCAGAAGGCGAACTTCGCCCCCGTCGACGAGTTGACGGCAAAGGCGCAGGAAGCTTTCACCGCGGTGTCGGACGCCAACGGACGCAACTACCGCGAGGCCTACAACCTCCTGCGGGAAGCGGCCACCACGGCGCGGACCATCGCGCGTGACGACCTCGTTCGTGTCGTTCGGGCCGAGCTCCGCGAAGTGCGGAACAACCCGACGGTGACGTCGCGGGTCGAGGGCAAGATCGCCGAAGCGTTGGCGATGAAGAGCCCCGACAAGGCACGGCGCCTCCTGGTCGACGTGAAGAAGGAGTTGGAGGCCGTTCACGGCGTCCAGAACCCCGACTTCGTCCGTCCGCAGGGAATCGGGAATCGTCCCGACCCGCGCGGTAACGGTCGCCCCGTCGGTCGGCAGTTCGACCGTCGCAACGCGCGCTAGTCGCGTATGGCTCGAGAGGGAGGGAAGGTTCTTGAAACCGAACCTTCCCTCTCGGGTTTTTTAATAACCAAATTAAGAATTCACTAATCTTATTTTAAACAAAGATAGAATTAGCGAATCCTTAAAAATTAAAGGAAGAAAGGGAGAGTGTGATGAGTATGTTCTGTGAGTACGGCCAGCAGGCTGGCATCGGCGCGTCTATGTCGGTTATTCGAAAAGACGGCAAAGTTATCGTCGTTGATTCCGGAATTTCATTTGAAAAAAACGGCGAACTGAATTTTCAGCTCGGCCCAACCGGAAATTATCTCCAAGGTGAGTATGTTGATTTATTCATTCTCACTCACGACCACGCCGACCACTCGGGCTCAGCGCCAAGGTTTGTGCGCGAACACCCCGAAGCTGTTGTCGTGATGTCCAAAAAGGTTAACGAGTCCTTGTGGGTCATGCTTTATGATTCCCTCAAGATTCAGACCTTCGACATCAAAAAAGCTGCCGGCCAAGGCGTGACCATCGAACAAATCTTCAACGAAGATGATCTGGTCAACTTTTTGAACGGTGCCAACCTGCTCATCATTGAAGAGCCTGGCTGGTACAACGACATCGTTGAAGGCTGGGACATCGGTTTCTACTGGGCGGGTCATAATCCGGGAGCAATCTCGGCATACATGATTCCCCCATCCGGGAAACCTATCCAAATCACCGGCGATGTCTCAACTCACAACTTGGGCATCGTTGATGGTGTTCTGACTCCACCCGAAAGTTTTTTAAATGGGTTCTATGAGTTGCCCGGTCTGACCCTCATCACTGAGGCGACCAACGGCAATCGGAGTATCAATCGGCGACCAGGTCGTTCTTTGCAGGAAGACCTCGCCCATCATATCGAAAAAATCGACAAGGCATTCTTCAAAACCATTGACCTTGTCGCCTCTCGAGGTGGAGTCGCTTTCTGTCCCGCCTTTGCCAACAACAGAATACCGAGGTTGGTAAAAAAATTGGTTCAGGCCGGATATCCGGTTTGGGTTGATGGGCTGGGGAGAAAGATGACCCACATTCAACTGCAAGAAGCAGAGCAGTGGAAGAAAGAGGGCAAGCTGAACTTCTTCAGCGAGGACCGCGTCCAAGGTAGTCAGGAGCGAGAAGCGGCTGACAGAGGCGAACTGGGATTTTGTGTGATTCTCGCCCCATCAGCAACGCTGGAAAAGGGCTTCGCTGTTGAGCATGCCGAGAGAATTCTTCCCGGCACCAACAACGCTCTGATTTCCACCGGACACATTTTTGAAGGTTCGGTGACAAAACAGATCTTCGAGATCGAGCGCGGTCGCACGATTTGGCTGAACAGGTTCAAGGCTGGTCCGGTTGCAGTCAACGTCCGATGCGATGTTCATCACTTCGATTATACCGGCCACGATTATCAGGATGGCCTAGCTGAGAGAATCCTTAAGGCCCAGCCGGAAACCCTAATCATTCACCACTGCAATGATGACGGTTTCACTGGTTTGGTTGATAAGGTAACCAGTAACCCAAATCTTATGTGCCGAGACATTCATCGGGGAATTCACCTGCAGGAAATCCCCTTAGCCTAAGGCACTTTGCCACCCCACGATTTATTTAAAATGATCGTGGGGACTCGCCCCTCACCAATCCCGCCCCCGTTAAGGCGGTCAACGGAAAAGATTGGTGCGGGGTTTTTTAATTGACAAATAAATAAAAACGTGGAATAATAGCGCCAAGGTAGGAGGTGAAAGATGAGGCCACAAACCCATCACGCCAGCAGTCAGTGGACGAAGTCAGTAACGTCGTTTTCCGTGTGCCATGGGGCCTTTCCCCCGCTGACCTCGGAAGATTCAATTCTTCTAGTTCACAACATTTCTGATGCAGATATCGCCCGTTCAAAGGGCAGAAGAGTTGAACCCAACAAGGAAGGCAAGGAAAGAGGCAAGCCAGCCGGCTTCGGTCTTCCTGGGGGCGGCATGAAAGAAGAGGACTTTGAAAGTCCTGAAGAAGCCGCAAGAAATGAGCTCATGGGCGAAACTGGTATTCGTACCCTTTTGACCAAGCCATTTCTCCTTGAATTAAAAGGATTCAAGGTCGACAGGGATGGTGAAGTAATCGGCAGACCATTCTACTTTGAAAAAGGCGCGAAGCCGTCAGTAGAACTTCAGAGAGGCGAAACGGTTATCGAAAACCCGATTTACCTTTTCCGAACCTCTGTTGATTGGACTGGCTCTAAGCTTCAGCAGGTCTTTGTTGAAGCAAAGAGAAATCTTTCATCTGGTTACACAGAAGAAGATTTGGCCAGAGATGGTGTTACTGTCTGGCTAGACGATATTGACCAGATCATTGAAAAATTGGGAGCGGACCCAAACGTCAACGTTAATGACATGATTGAACGCAAAGGAATTGTTAATGTTAATGAAAGAACTCTAAGCAGAGCCCGAGCCGCACTTTTCTTGGGCATTGAAGAGTTCGACGAAATAGACGGGTTATTGATAATCCCACTTCGCACTCTTCTTGGGGAAATCTACAACGAAGAGAAGCGGAAGCCCCAGGATCAGAGACTTTTTTATACCAGTCATTTAAGGCGGCTTCGGAAAGGTTTTGAAGAAAAAGGAAGCCTCGATGCCATCATGAGCGCCATTTAAAATGGCGCTTTATTATTTCAATAAAACATAGTACAATAATATAATAATTTTTTAACAAATGATTAAACAATTCACCAAATACATTTCGATAGTTTTCTTGATTCTGCTTACCGCGGCCGGTTTAGTTTTGCTTTTTCAGTCCCCTTTTGAAAAAGCCGAAAAAGTTTCTGTATCAGAATTGGTAACCAAAATAAATGCCGGACAGGTCAAAGAAATAACAGTCAAAGGAGACGACTTAAACACGATTTTAAAAGATGGTGACAAAAAACTTGTCTCTCAAAAAGAACCAGGAATTTCAACTTTTGAAACATTATTAAATTTAGGTGCTAACAAAGATAAGCTCTCAGCCTTTAACATCAAAGTAGAAGATGAAACCGGAACATTTGGATTGATGATGGCATCAATCCTTCCCATAATTTTGCCGTTCTTGCTAATTGTTCTAATTTTTTGGTACATGTTTGGCCAAGCCCAAAAAGGCTCCATGCAAGCCTTTTCTTTCGGTAAGTCTAAGGCTCGTTTGGCGAGTTCGAAGATTGGCAAAAAACCAGTCACATTCAAAGATGTTGCTGGGTTAATTGAGGCAAAAGAAGAAATATCGGAAATTGTAGAATTTTTGAAAGATCCAAAGAGATTTCACAAGCTCGGAGCAAAAATACCAAGAGGTATTTTGCTGATTGGATCTCCTGGAACAGGAAAAACTCTTTTAGCTAAAGCTGTCGCCAGCGAGGCCAATGTCCCATTCTATTTTGTCTCTGGCTCTGAATTCGTGGAGATGTTTGTTGGTGTTGGTGCCAACAGAGTCAGGGACATGTTTGAATTAGCCAAAAAGACCGCACCGGCAATTGTGTTTATTGATGAGGTTGATGCAGTTGGCAGACATCGTGGAGCTGGTGTCGGAGGTGGACATGACGAAAGAGAACAAACTTTAAATCAAATCTTGGTTGAAATGGATGGCTTTGATACCGACGCTGCTGTGATTGTTATGGCCGCAACCAATCGACCAGACATCCTTGATCCGGCATTACTTAGACCAGGACGTTTTGACCGAAGAATAATCTTGGACGAACCTTCAATGAAGGACCGTGAAGAAATATTAAAAATTCATGCTCTAGATAAGCCCCTCTCCAAAACAATTAATTTCAAAATAGTTGCTGAAAGAACTCCTGGATTGTCTGGAGCCGATTTGGCAAATCTAATAAATGAGGCCGCTATTTTAGCTGCTAGAAATAACCAGAAAGAAATAACCCAAGATAATCTTTTTGAGGCCATTGAAAAAGTCCTCTTAGGTCCAGAAAGACGCAGTCATATATTTTCAAAGAAAGAAAAAGAAATAACTGCTTATCACGAAGCCGGTCACGCTTTGGTTGCTTGCTCTCTCCCCTACACCGATCCGGTACACAAAGTATCAATAGTATCACGCGGAAGAGCTGGAGGTTACACTTTAAAATTACCGACCGAAGATAAGCACTTACGATCCCGTTCTGAATTTGAATCTGAGTTAGCTGTTTTACTTGGTGGATTTGTGGCAGAAAAAATAATATTCAAAGACACCACCACTGGCGCCTCAAATGATCTCAAGGTAGCATCTGATCTTGCTCGTAGAATGATTACTCAATATGGCATGTCTGACATCCTTGGTCCCATAACTTTTGGAGAAAAAGAAGAAATGGTGTTTTTGGGCAAAGAAATTTCAACCAACAAGAACTACTCTGAGACGGTCGCGTTTCAAATTGATGAGGAAATTAAAAAACTGATTACAAAAGGCTTGAATTCTTCTAAAAAAGTTCTGACCCAAAAGACCGATATCCTTCACAAAATTGCCAAAGAATTAATCAGCAAAGAAACTCTGGAACAAAAAGAATTTTACGCTTTGGTGAGATAGTCCCCTCGCCAAGCATCCTCTCACTACGCTCGCTCACCCAGCGTGTTCGCTCCCTGCTATTGCTCATAAGCTCGTCTGTCTACTGACAGACACCATGCCCGCTTATTTCGCAAAAGCCGCTCGAGAATGCATTGGCTCGGGTTAAGCGAACCAGTCACATATTCTTGAAAAATGTTGCGGAAGCGTTTCGGCTTGGTTCTTCGAAACGCTGAGCATGAAGCAGTGGACTCCTCGCTGGAAGGAGGCCAACTGCGGTTTTTCAGGAGTATGTGGCTGGGGAGCGGTTACATTGACCAAAAGGCCAAAAAAACGTAAAATACTGTTTATGTTTGCGCGTGTAGCTCAGCTGGTTAGAGCACGTCACTTATAATGACGGGGTCCCTGGTTCGAGTCCAGGCACGCGCACCACGGGCGGTTAGCTCAGTTGGTTAGAGCGACTCGTTTACACCGAGTAGGTCGAGGGTTCGAATCCTTCACCGCCCACAAATGATCCGTAAGAACAGCCAGCGGCTGTTCGCGCGGAGCATCATTTGAGGTAGTGCCGGATTCGAAAGGCGGAGGCGCGACGGCGCCGACAGAGAGTTTTACCGGCTAAAGCACGGTACACTCCGAGAAGCCGGGGTCGCGGAATTTTTCAGCAACCGAGCGAAGCCGAGCAGTCGTCGCATGACGGCAGAAAAATATCCGTGACCGAATTCCTAACCACCTCCCCTTTCTATGGAAGTCTCAATAATCTATGAAGACAATAATCTCTTAGTTGTTAATAAGCCCTCAGGGCTTATTACGCATCCCAAGAATGCTGAAGACCACCAAGACAGTCTCACGGGCTGGTTGGTTGGAAAATACCCCGAGATAAAAACAGTGGGAGAAGACCCCCTAAGACCCGGATTGGTTCATCGTTTAGACAAAGACACTTCTGGTCTTTTGGTTATAGCAAAAAACCAAGATTCATTTTATTACCTAAAGAGCCTATTTCAAGATAAAAAAATAAAAAAGTTTTATTTAGCATTGGTTCATGGAAAACCAAAAGAATCTAAAGGAATCATTGATGCCCCAATGGGTAGAATTGGCATGAAAAGAACCACTCAATTACATGGCAAGAAAAAACTCAAAGACGAAAAGACAGCAGTTACTGAATATAGCACCCTGAAAAACTTCCGCGATTTTACCCTCTTGGAGGTCTCCCCTCACACGGGACGAACACACCAAATTAGAGTTCATCTAAAATCCATAGGAAACCCCATCACCGGAGACCCTTTATACGGCCACAAGCACAAAAATAGCCCCAAAGAATCAAGCCGTTTATTTCTTCATGCCTATAAACTTCAGTTCATCTCCCCCGACGGCAAATCCTTGGCTTTTGAGGCCGACCTGCCTGACGATTTACAAAAATTCATAAATGAGTTAGAATACTAGCGTATATTTAGGGCACTCGGGCCAAACGACTTTAGGTCGCTTTTCCCTCGCTACTAACTATAGCATCGTTAAATAACTAATCAGAACCAACCTCAATATGGACAAAATTCAATTATTTCAATCAAAAAACATGGGGCCTAACAAGTTTGAAGGCATGAAACCAGGCTGGACTGTTAAGGTTTTCCAAAAGATAAAAGAGGGTGAAAAAACACGAACTCAGGCCTTTGAGGGTCTTATAATTGCTCGTAAACACGGGGCTGAATCTGGTGGAACTGTTACCGTCAGAAAGGTCTCCGGCGGTATTGGCGTAGAGAAGACCTTCCCTGTTTTCCTCCCAACCATAAGCAAAGTTGAGGTTGTCAGAAAATCAAAAGTTCACCGATCAAAACTCTATTACCTCAGAGAAAAGACTGCCAAAGAAATCAGACGAAAAACAAAGATAGACACTTCTGTTGATACTGAAAAAGCGGAGTAAAGTTGCGCGGGTGGCGAAACTGGCAGACGCACTACCTTGAGGTGGTAGCGGGAGCAATCCCATGGAGGTTCAAATCCTCTCTCGCGCACAAGGTTGTCTTTGTCGGGCGGTTAGCTCAGTTGGCTAGAGCGACTCATTGACGTTGAGTAGGTCATAGGTTCGAGTCCTATACCGCCCACCACAAACATGAAGGAAAAAATAAAACTAAATACTCCTCTAAATACTGACGATGTCAGACACATCGAATCACAACACTACTCTGGCCGTAGTTTTAAAAGTGCTATTGAAAGCGGTATGAATAATACCTACGAGTGGTTTGAGGATCAAGTCATTCAGAAAAAGGCATCTGCCGAAATAGGTACAGATGAAACTGGTTCAGAATCAGCAACAATAAAAATGCTAAGCCCCACCAGCAACAAAGAGGAGGTCGTGTACTACACAACTAATTTTACAGAGGTTATGAGGATACAAGCACTACTGGAAGGCAAAAGACTTATCATTGATAAGACAGAATAACATCAACTAAAAACAGGACCATTCGGTCCTGTTTTTAGTTGTGGTGCCGCGGGTCGGAATTGAACCGACGACCACTTCCTCTTCAGGGAAATGCTCTACCACTGAGCTACCGCGGCATATACTTACCTCTAAGATAGTACCATTTTGTCTTCATTTTTTCAAATTTTCTCTGGGTTAATTTGGCTTATCCACATCCTTACCCACAAAAACCGAACCCGCGTGATATAATTATCTATATAACGAATTAGGAATAAGATTCTTATCCACAAATGAATCCACACAAGGAAAAAGCTATTGAATTACGCCGTTTAGGCAAAAGCTATAAAGACATTCGCCGAGAAGTTGGGGTTTCTTTGAGTACCCTTAGTGGTTGGTTTAAAAATGAAGATTGGTCTATGGAAATTAGAGATAGACTTGGAAGAGAGCAGTCCTTAGCTTTTCCAAAAAAACTGGAAGCACTAACCAAGGCAAACAAAGCGCGCTGGGCACTATTAAACAAAAATTATCGAGAATCAGCAGAAAAAGAATTTGAACTGCTAAAGAAAAATTCCCTCTTTTTAGCAGGCATTATGCTCTACTGGGGAGAAGGAGAAAAAAACCCCAAACAAAGTCGAATTAAGTTGACCAATAGTGACCCCGTGATGATTCGATTCTTTTATTCGTTTCTGAGGGATTGCGTTGGTATCCCTGCAGAAAAAATTCATGTCTGGTTACTCTTATATCCCGACCTGAAAGATGAGATGCAGAAGAATTTTTGGAGCAAAGCAACCGGCATCCCAATATCTCAGTTTAAGGAGTCTGTCTATATCAAAGGCCGACAATCTACCAAAAGACTATCTTATGGGGTTTGTAATGTGTTTGTCCAAGGTCGAGAGTTTAAAGAAAAGTTTATGACCTGGATTGAGCTCTGTCAGAAAATGCTAATGTGATTGATTTTTGATTAGATTTAGCTTAAAATAACTTCAAGATATTGCGGGTATGGTTCAGTGGTAGAACACGACCTTGCCAAGGTTGAGATGGGGGTTCGATTCCCCCTACCCGCTCCACAGAGTTCCCTTTAGTCGCCGACGCGTGTCCCCATTCCACTTCTCGAGTAGCAGTAATACAGGGAGAAGAGAATGGGGCCCCTCGCGGGCGACTATATATGGGGGCCCACTCCGCGAATGTTCAGCTTCTTATCTAAAATTACCAGAAAAAATATAATCCGTGACAAAATAAAGAACAGTGAAGCTGGGCTGTATTTTTATTTAGTGTTCCCAATTGCTTTTGCCTTTCTCTTAACTTTTGCTACTGCTAGAATTTTGAGTCTTCTGGCCCCTAATTTTTACCTATTAGATCTTGCTGTGGGGCGTGTCCATCATTATGTCTATGGATTCTTTGTTTTGGCTATCTCTGGCTATCTTGCCCTAATTTTTAATGGCCCTAAAGCAAAATACCTAATATCACTTCTCCATGGTTTTGGACTAGGATTGGCTTTTGATGAATTTGCTTTCTGGCTCAAACTAACCGACTCCGATCCGGCCCGTTGGAACTATGATGGGTTCCTAATAGTCATGGGTTTGTTTTTCATCATTATTTCGGCCAAAAAGGGCCTAAAAATGCTCAAAATCCTATGGCCTTTTAGGTAGTGTCTGGGGGTTGACTTTTTGACCCAAATTTGCTATACTTATAGTACAACCTGAGACATGAAGTAGATGGCTTGATAGGCCGTTTTTTTATACCTATAAGGCCATTATTACCTCACTTTTTTCAGGCTTAAAACAATGATTAAAAAACTTACCCTTTCAGTAGTTCTTTTAACAATTTTCATCCTCTCCCAAAATACTGCCAACGCAGGTTACTTTTCTGACAACTCTCACATTGACGACAACATGGGTTTCTTGAAAAACACTATGAACAAAAACACTTCTACTGAAGATGTTCAGGAACCTGTTATTGCTCCGGCCCCAAAAGCCAAGATTGCAAAGATTGCTTCTAAAATCAATCCGGTTGCAACTCTTACGGTACAGGCCAGTGCCTATACCTCAACACCTGACCAAACGGACTCTTCTCCATTTATCACAGCCAACGGTGAACACGTTTACTGGGGTGGTGTTGCTGCTAACATTATTGATGCCAGCGGTCGGAATATTCCGTTCGGTACAAGAATCATGATTCCTAAATTGTTCGGTGACCAGATATTCACGGTCAATGACCGCATGAACAGACGCTACAAAAACAATGTAGACCTCTGGTTCCATAATATTACTGACGCAAGAGAATTCGGACGAAGAACAATTGAGATTGTGATTATTGCTAAAAACTAATCTCAAAATCAAAAAGCCCCATAAGGGGCTTTTTGATTGATAAAATCCTAATTTTTGGTATAATATTTTGGTCGGACATTATAGCGATTGTCCCCATAGCTTAACGGATAAAGCAACAGCCTTCGAAGCTGTTGATGGGGGTTCGATTCCCTCTGGGGACACAATAATCAAAAAATGCGCCCGTAGCTCAGTTGGTAGAGCTGCTCCCTCTTAAGGAGAAGGTCGTTGGTTCGACTCCAACCGGGCGCACTATCTTCCGTACCTCTTTTTTAGGTCTTGAATAACCTTAGGCAAAACCTCCAATACATAATCTATATCCTTTTTTGTTGTTTGTTTTCCTGTGGAAAATCTTAAGACGCCTGTTAGGTATTTTTTCTCTATTCCTATCGCCCGCAAAACATGCGATGGCTCAACAGAGTGAGATGTACAGGCCGAGCCACTTCCAGCAGAAATGCCATATTTATCCAACTCCAATAAAAGATTCTCGCTATCCAATTTTGGCACAGAAATATTTATATTATTAGGAAGTCTTCTATCATCAATTGGGCCATTGAGCACTATCCCCAAACCCAACCCTTTTATCTTGCTAATAAAATAATCTCTCAATTTTATTAATCTGTCCGACTCATCATCTTTGATAAGTTCAATCGCTTTGGCCATGCCCATTATTGCTGGGAGATTCTCTGTTCCAGCCCGCAATCCTTTTTCTTGTCCACCACCCAACACAAATGGTGCCAAAACAATTCCTTTTCTAACATATAAAACACCCACTCCCCTAGGTCCACCCACCTTAGACCCGTTTAGCGTCAGGAGGTCGGCCTGAAGGCTATTAACGCTCATATTTAGACTTCCTGCGGCCTGACAAGCATCAACATGAAATACGGGAAATTTGACCTCTTTCTTTCTGAAGGTCTTAACAATCTTACCTATCTTGTTTATAGGCTCCACTGTCCCAATTTCATTATTGGCATACATGACTGATACCAAAAGAGTTCTGTCGTTAATTTTAGAAGCAAGATCCTGGAGATCGACAAAACCATGCTGATCCACCTTTGCAAAAACAACCTTAAACCCCCTAGAAGCTAGAAGCCTAACAGATTCCAAAACCGACGGATGCTCAATGGGGGTAGTTATAATCTCATTTCTGTTTTTTGGAGCAACAAGAGAGAGTCCAATTATTGCCATATTGTTTGCTTCTGATCCGGAACTAGTAAAGACAATCTCTTCCTGGTGGGCATCCAAAAAACGGGCAACAATCAAACGTGCCCTAGCTAATTCCCTGGAGGCTTGTCGTCCAATATTATTGAAAGAGGATGGATTTCCATAAATATTCATTCCCCTATCCACTTCCTCCTGCACCCCCTTCTCGATTGGGGTAGCGGCCGCATTGTCCAAATATATATGCTTCATAGAAAAACAGCCTATTTGGCTGTCGATAGATACTATCACGATTTGTGTATTTTTTCTACTGATAATTTCTTTGTTTTGGCCAGAATATAAGAGACAAAAATACTCCCATTAACCCCACGTCTCTCACAAGAACCTCGCTGAACCCACTAAACAACATGATGCTTCCCAAAAATATCAAACCGGCAAAAGAAAAGAACGTTATAAAAATATCAGTTGCAAGACTAATACCCACAAGAACCTCAAAAACGCCTGACATGTAAATTAAGTCCGTAGGTCTAATTTTAAAATTTTCAGCAAACGAGGCTATTGATTGGGGTACCCAAGCATTAACCCAATAATCGGGGTGTAAAAACTTATCTATTCCAAACCAGAAAAAAACAATTGCCAAACTTAAACGGAGGACGAGATTTGAGTATTTTAGAGATTGATACATAGATAAAACTTCAGCTCTTGGTTACTATTGACAATTTAATAAAAATGGGATATAATGTAAATACAGTGACTAAGGGTTTCGTATCTACTGCGGCATAAAGGGTTACTCTCCGGAGTAACCCCCTACAACATACTCTTATGATATTACATAAGACGACCAGGCTGCAATGGGATATCGGACCCATGGTTATAAAACACAAAAGCGCCGTGAGGCGCTTTTGTGTTTTATAACACTCCTAAGCGGAACATGTTTTCTCTAAATATTCGAGAACTCTTTCATTTATAAGCCGACTGGAAATACTGTCGCGAAGCTTATCCATGTCTAAGTTAGTCTTATCTACCTCTCCTTTCATCATCATAGACTGAACAGTTGTGCTTAGTGTTTGATCCACCTCTTCGCGTGAAGCGGAAATATTATTATCCTTAGCCACTTTGTGTAAAATCATTATTGTTTTTACCTGCTTTTCTGCTTCATCGCGCCACTCTTTTCTAAGATCATCTTGAGTTTTTCCCATCTGCGCCAAATACAATCCTAACTCCATTCCATTTGAATGCAGGTCTCTATCGAGATTGCCTATCATGGAATCTATTTGTTGATTCACAAGAATTTCCGGTATTGCTATGCTAGAATTTTTAATAAGATGATTAATGATTTCTAAGCGAACTCTCTGTTTTTCTTTAAGCTTTTTCTCTTCTGTTATACCGTCTTTTAAATTGTTCAATAATTGATCTAGGCTCTGAAAATTTCCCAAACCTTTGGCAAAGTCATCATCAACTTTTGGCAATTCTACGGATTTAATATTGTTAACTTTTACTGAAAAATCTAGTTTTTTTCCAGCAATCTTTTTTACATAATAGTCCTCGGGAGCAACCAGCGAGAATGACTTGCCCTCGTCTTTCTTCATCCCTAAAAGATTATCCTCAAAACCGGGTATGAAATTCTTACCACCAATTATCAAGGGATGGTTTTTGCTTATTCCCCCTTCTAATATCTGCCCATCATGTCTAACCTCAAAATCAACTTCGACCCTATCACCATTTTCAACCACACCATCTTTGTCATGTAAAATACTTCTTGATGCTTTTAGTGTTTCCAAGGTGTCGTCTACGTCTTTCTGGTCTACCTGAACAGTGCGTGTGGCAACTTTTAATTTAGAGAAGTCTTCAATTTTTATTTCTGGAAACAGGGTGAGAATTATCTTGTAAACGAGCTTCTCTGCGGTATTCTCTTTTACTTCAAGCTTGGAAACATTCAAAACGTCTAATTTTTCTTTATCAATAACTTGGGCCAAACTATCTTTCATGGCCAAATCAAGTGCTGCCTCAAGAACTTGTTTTGCATCAAGATTCTTTTTTAGTAAATCTTTAGGAACTTTCCCTTTTCTAAATCCATCCATCTGCAAATCTCTTCCAAATTCAGATTCAGTCCTATCGATATACATCTTTAGGTCATCTCTAATCAACTCGACAATTAGCTCTGTCTGGTTTTGATCAATTTTTTTAAGAGTATGATTCATCCCGCACTTATCGAGCATTGGGCTTTCTGATGCAGCTAGCTCAGACGCACAATCCAAGATTATTTAATAGTTCATTATATCCCGCATTTTTAACGACGCCAATCATGCTGCATATGCTCGATAAGTGCGGAATTCATTATGTTTTTGAATAGTTTTTATTCGGTTATTACTTCTTCTTCGCCCAATTCAATTTCTTTGTGACTCAAATCTCCTTTTGGAGATCGGACATCTATTTTCCATCCTGTAAGCTTGGCGGCCAAACGAACGTTTTGCCCTTTCTTTCCGATGGCAAGAGAAAACTGATCATCCGAAACTTCAACCAAGGCATGTCTTCTGGCCTCATCAATGATTACAACCTCTAAAACCTTGGCCGGAGAAAACGAATTAGATATAAAATCTTTTGCTTTGTCGCTCCATAAAATAATATCAATTTTTTCTCCTGACAATTCATTTATAACAGTCTGGACACGTACACCCTTTTGTCCAACCAACGAACCGATTGGGTCTACCCCCTCTTCCTTAGATGCGACCGCTATCTTGGTTCTAGAACCAGCTTCTCTGGCAATGGCCTTAACTTCTACGGAACCGCTATCTATTTCTGGAACTTCAACCTTAAACAATCCCAACACAAGCTTTGGGTGAGAACGAGAAAGCAAAACGACTGGTCCACGAGGAGTTTCTTCAACCTTTAAAATCATAAATCGGAACCTTTGATTCATTCTGTAATTATCTGTCGGTATTTGTTCTGCAGGAATCAACAATCCGTTGGTTTTTCCAAGATCAATAAAGACCAATTGGCCCTCTTTTCTCTGAACAACACCGCTAATTATTTCTCCCTCTCTTCCTTTAAATTCAGAGAAGATGGCTTCTCTCTCTGCCTCTCTCAATCGCTGAATAATAACCTGCTTTGCGGTCTGAGCAGCAATACGTCCGAAATCGGTATGCGTTTCAAGTTTAACGATAATTTCGTCTCCAATTTTGGCTTTTTTGCTTTTCTTTTTTGCCTCTTCTAGCAAGAGATGTTTTTCGGGATTATATTTTATCTTGATTATGTCGTCTTCTCCAGAAGTTTCTACCTCTCTATATTCTCTTCTTGATCTGGAATCATAGTCCTGAGGATCTGGCTTCTCTTCCATAACCTTAGTCGGCAAAGTTCCGGTTAAATAACCCTCTTCATCAACACCCTCAACGACATAGTGAGTTTGGGTCATGACAAGATCCCCGCTTTCAGTATCGAGTTTAGCTTTAATTATTTGACCCTTCTTGCCATAGTCTCTCTTGTAAGCAGCTGCGATGGCCGCTTCTATTGTCTCCAGAACGCTTGCTTCTGATATGCCTTTTTCTTCGGAAATTTGTTTGATTGCCGAAACGAATTGTTTTGTATCCATATTTAGTTTTTGGACTGTATTAAACAAATGACCGCCATCGGCGGACATCAGTAGTAATCAATCTATAGATACATAATATCAGTTTTTAAAAACAAAGTCAAATGCGAATATTTAGGGTTGTAGTATACTTATCCTATGAGTGATAAACGTCCAATCGGGGTGTTTGATTCAGGTGTCGGAGGGTTGAGCATACTCAAGGAACTCCACAAACTCCTCCCCAAAGAAGACTTTATTTTTTTAGCCGATCAGGCCAATGTTCCCTATGGAGAAAAATCTCAATCTCAGCTCTGCCGACTTACATCTAATATTTCCGATTTTCTTGTAAAAAGCGAATCCAAGTTGATAGTAGTGGCCTGCAACACCGCGACCTGTAATTCAATAGGTTTTTTGAGAAAGAAATTCGCCGTGCCTTTTGTGGGTACAGTACCGGCCATCAAAACTGCCGCCGAAAAAACCACGAACAAGTGTGTTGGAATTATCTCTACCCCATCCACCTCTGAAAGTGGTTATCTTTCAGATCTTATTTCCAACCACACACAAGGAGTTAGGGTTATTAATGTCGGCTGTTTTGGGCTTGAAAATGTTGTTGAAAATGGAGATCTAAATTCTAAAGAAACAGAGTTGCTTCTACAAAAATTCTTGCAACCAATAAAGATAGCCAGGGCTGATGCTATTGTTCTTGGTTGTACCCACTATCCCTTTTTAAAAACAAAGATTAAATCGAAACTGGGTCCAAATGTTAAAATTATTGATTCTGGAAAAGCGGTCGCTAAAAGAACTTTGAGCATTCTTAAAGATTCTGATTCCCTGAACACTAGAGGTGGTAAAACCTATTATCTAACGACTGGAGATAGCAAGATTTTCTCAAATGTTGCATCTACTTTGATGAAAAAAACTATTTCAGCAGAACATATCAACATCTAATCTGGTTTATCCACAAATTTATCTTTACAAAAGACCTTGATTCGTTAGATTGAGGCATACTTAAGAGCATGGTAAAATAAGATTAAAAATGACAGAACCAACAAACACAAAAGAAGAAGAGTTAGAAAAGAAACTTTCTGAAATGGCCACAAAAAGAACCGAGGAAGACTCTGTGTCTTTGGCTAAAAAGTTTAACCTTCCTTTTTCGGACTTAAAGTCAGCCCCTATTGATAGTGATGCTTTGATGTTGATTGATGAAAACACAGCTCGCTCTTCAAATTTAGCTATTATATACAAAGCAGGAAACAAACTAACGGTAGCCATAACCAATCCAGAAAGCTCAGCGACACAAAAGACATTAGATAGCCTCAAGGATAAAGGGTTTGTCATCAACCCCATTGTCACTTCCCCTTCCGTTCTTGATAATATACTGAGTCGATATAAATATGCCCAAACGCATGAACTTTTTGAAGTTGGAGCCATAGAAATAAAAGAAGAAGAATTAAAAAAAATCCAGGATGAGATAAAAAATATTGGAGACCTAAAGGACAAGGTAAATAAAATTTCAGCAACCGAAATGCTTGAAACTTTGATTGCGGGGGCCCTCAAGATAGGTGCGTCCGATATTCATTTTGAACCAGAATCAGAAAACACTCGCCTTCGATACAGATTTGATGGAGTTTTAAACGATGTCACCATTCTAGATAAACCCACGTACGAGAAACTTTTGAATCGTATTAAAGTTTTGTCCAAACTAAAACTAAACATTCACAGTTCCCCACAAGATGGCAGATTTACCATCAAACAAAAAGTTGCCAACATTGAGGTCAGAGTTTCTGTTCTCCCAAGTGAATATGGAGAAACAATTGTAATGCGCTTACTAGATCCCCGATCTATCAAAACCAACCTGGAAGATCTTGGAATGCGTGAAGACCTTTTGGTGTTAGTGCGGGAACAATTAACCAAAGCTACTGGTGCCATTCTTACCACAGGACCCACTGGTTCTGGTAAGACCACCAGTCTATATGCCTTTGTTACTTATCTAAACTCTTCCGGCACTAAAGTAATCACGATTGAAGATCCAATTGAATACCACATCCAAGGCATTTCCCAAACTCAAGTTGATACTAAAAAGGGATATAGTTTTGCTAACGGCTTAAGAGCGATAGTCAGACAAGATCCAGACATTATTCTTGTTGGTGAAATACGAGATGAAGAAACGGCTGATATTGCCCTACAAGCAGCTCTGACTGGACACTTGGTTTTGTCTACAATTCACACCAATGATTCGGCTGGAACTATCCCCCGTCTTATCGACTTAGGTATTCAACCCCAGATTATTGCTCCGGCGATCAATATGGCCATGGCCCAACGACTGGTTCGAAAACTCTGTCCAGATTGCAAAAAACAAGATGAGGTCAAACCAGAAACGCTAGAAAAAATACAAAAAATCATGGCTCCCATAAAAGACCGTTTTAAACTGTCCGAAATTGATTCCTCCAATATTTACTCTCAGGGTAAGGGATGTAAGGAGTGCAATGAGCTTGGATATAAAGGGAGAATAGGAGTTTACGAGGCTTTTATAATTAGCAAGGAAATGGAGAAATTAATTTTAAAATCACCAGCGATTTCAGACATTCAAGAGTTGGCTGAAAAAGAAGGCATGGTTACCATGTTGCAGGATGCCTATTTAAAACTACTGAAGGGAATTACATCTGTGGAAGAGATTGATAGGGTTTTGGGTTAAAATTAAACCCGCCAAAATTGGCGGGAAAAGAAAAGAACCCATATAATCTGTAGGCAAATGCCCGAATTTACAAAACGCGGGGCAGGATAATTCCGAGGAGTAGCCCAGTCGAAACCAAACTATCCAAACTAGATAATATCCCGATTGGATCTATGTATTAAAATACTCCGACCCAATTGCCTACAGATTATAAAGGTCCTTGTATAGTCTACATATTTTAGTTCAAATTGCCATGAATGTCAAGCCTAATTCTATGACCCCAAAACCTGTCCCTGAGGATCAATTACTTGATCAGGCTTTGAGGCCCAAAACTTTTGACGAATATATTGGCCAAAACAGAATAAAAGAAAACCTAAAAGTGGTCATTGGAGCGGCAAAGAAGCGCAAAGAGCCCATAGAGCACCTACTTCTTCATGGTCCATCCGGACTAGGAAAGACTACACTCGCCTATCTTATCGCCAAAGAACTCGGGGCAAGTATCAAAATAACTTCGGGCACGGCTTTGGAAAAAGCTGGTGATGTCGGCTCAATACTAACAGGTCTTAGTGATGGAGATGTTTTGTTTATTGATGAGGTTCACAGACTTAATAAGATGGTGGAAGAAGTCATATATCCAGCGATGGAGAACTTCAAACTCGATATCGTTATCGGCAAAGGCAATTCAGCAAAAACCCTTCAGATTGATCTTCCGAGATTTACTTTGATAGCTGCAACAACAAAGATTTCACTTCTCTCTGCTCCATTTCGTTCAAGATTCGGAGTAAGTTTCAGATTAGATTTTTACAAAGACGAGGATATTGAAAAAATAATTAGTCGCTCTGCTGAATTATTATCTGTAAAAATAGATAAGCCAGCAATACAGATAGTGGCCACCTCATCTAGATACACTCCTCGCGTAGCCAATCGTCTATTAAAGAGGGTTCGCGACTACGCACAAATGAAAGATGTTGATTATATTAACGAGACCTTGGCCAAAGAGAGCCTTAAGCTTCTAGAAATTGACCACAAGGGCCTCGAGGAAACCGACAGGAAGATTCTCTTGGCTATCGCAGAAAAATTCGATGGCGGACCCGTAGGCCTTAAATCCATCGCAGCAGCCATTTCAGAAGAAGAAGGAACGATTGAAGATGTCTACGAACCATACTTAATGCAAATGGGATTTTTATCTCGAACACCCAAAGGCCGAATTATCACTTCAAATGGATTAAAACACATAGGCCGACCCGTAAAAGAAACCTTATTGTAATTATATGTCAGGACATTCCAAGTGGTCACAAATAAAACACAAGAAAGCCATCACTGACAAGAAGAAAGGGCAAATATTTTCTAAGCTTTCTAGGCTGATTACTTTGGCTGCCAAAAAAGGACCTGATCCCAAATCTAATCCTTCTCTTGTTCAAGCAATTGAAAATGCTAAAGCCGTAAACATGCCCAACGAAAACATAGAGAGGGCAATCAAAAAAGTTGCCGATAAAGATCATGCTCAATTAGAAGAATTGTCTATTGAAGCATTAGGCCCTGGAGGGGTTGCTCTAAAAATAAAAGCCATCACTGACAACCGAAACAGGACAATGGCTGAAATTAAAAAAATATTAGGAGAAAACAATTCTAAGTTGGTTCAACCGGGAAGTCTTACTTGGATGTTTAATCAGCCATTGACCCTCAATGACTCCTCTCTTCAGGAGCAAGTAGAGAAACTTTTCGAAGCTCTAGATGATCAGGATGAAGTAGAAGATGTTACCTCTAATTTAGCTGAGTAATTGTAAATATGATAATTATTGGAATTGATCCTGGAACCACACAAATAGGTTTTGGTGTTATTAAAAACGAGGGTAATCGTTTTGAGTCTTTAGATTACGGGATTATAAAAAATAATGGCAAAGACAAACTATTTGATTATAAAAACACAGCCAAAGAACTCTCCAAACTAATCAAGAAACACAAACCAGAGCTAGCTGTTGTAGAAAGACTATTCTTTTTTAAAAACCAAAAAACAGTTATGTCTGTCGGGGAAATGCGTGGGGTACTAATGTTAACTCTCGCCAATCACAACCTACCCGTTCTTGAGTTTACTCCTATGCAGGTAAAACAAGCTGTATCAGGACATGGTGGAGCCGACAAAAATCAGGTCCAAAGAATGGTTCGTTTAATACTGGGAATAAAAGAAGAAATCAGGCCCGATGATGCTGCAGATGCATTGGCTATTGCAATTTGCGGAGTAAGTAATAAAATTGGATAAAGTTTTAATAAATGTCTCGTTTATATGGTCTGGCGGCTCTTAAGCGGCCCGTCAATAGAAACAAGATAAATAAGGCCAGCATGGCAATAAACGAAATAATGGATCCGCTATACGTTTTAAAAGCGGATGAAGTGGAAGAGAAAAAAGACGATGCTATTGAAGATTTGGAAGAGGATGACGACGAAGATGACTTAGACGAAGACGAAGAGGATGATGAGGACGAGGAAGAAGAACTTGAAGAAGTAATCTAACAATAACAAAACACCCCTTTCTGGGGTGTTTTGTTATTTAAACTACTTTGAGAAATTTTCTTGAGCCAACCTTCACAACATCTCCACCCCTAAGCACACGTCCCCATTCTTTTACAACTTCTTCGTTTACACTAACCGCTCCTTGGTCCAATAATCTTTTTGCTTCTGAAGATGAAGTTGCCATGGCGTGTTCTGTCATAAAATCAACCAGCTTCATCCCCTCTCCTGGTGCTTCCTGAATTTCACTTGGCATTTCTTTCTTAGAAAAAACTTTTTCCCATTCAAGAGAAGATTCCTGTGCTGTTTTAGTGTTGTAATACAATGAAACAATTTCTGTGGCCAATCGTTTTTTAATATCGCGAGGACTTGCTCCAGCTTCAAGCTCATTTTTAATGACTTCTACTTCATTCATGGGAACCCTAGTCGCATGCTCAAAATACCTAACAATCATATCATCACGAACAGACATAACCTTACCAAACATATCATTAGGCTCATCAGTAAGATTAATAGCATTACCCCACGAAGAAGACATTTTACGTCCATCAGTTCCATCTATGAGATTCGTCATCAATATGTCCTGTGGTTTCTGCCCATAAGCCGGCTGAATAGTTCTTCCTGCCAACAAATTAAACCTCTGATCTGTGCCGCCAAGCTCCACATCGGCTCTAACCTCTACGCTGTCGTATCCTTGCATAAGCGGGTAAAGCAACTCACGGAGAGAAACTCGTTTTCCCTCTTTAAGTCTTTTGGAAATATTTTCTCGAGCCTCAAACTCATGCAATCCGAACATGTCGGCCAATTTTCCAATCTCAAGAAATCCTAGTTTTTTTAACCAACTAGAGTTATATCTAGTTTCTGTTTTTGATTTATCAAGAACTTTAAAAGCTTGTTCAAAATATGTCTTTTTGTTTTCTTGCACTTGTTTTTCTGTGAGCATGGGTCGCTCAGACTCCTTATCTGAGGTATCCCCTATCAGTCCCGTAAAATCTCCGACGATTAAAACTGCCTTATGGCCCAAATCTTGAAACGCCCGTAACTTCCAAAGCACTACAGCACGCCCAATGTGAATACTCGGAGACGTTGGATCTATGCCAAGTTTTATTCTTAGTTGTTTTCCGCTTTGCAAAAGTTCTTGAAGGTGTTCTTTATTGATAACTTCATCAACACCTCGTTCAAGAATTTCTTTAATCTTTTCAGGGTCAGTATTTATTTTAGTTCCAAACATATGCTTCATATTATCGCTAATTTAAATCCTTGTAAATGTCACTTTTTTGTGGCACAATTAAACACAAGCGCACATGACTAATCTACTAAGAAAGTTCAGAAAAATAGGAACATTTAAGAATTTCAAGGCATTGGCAATGCTTTTTTTGTGGTTATTCGTAATTGGAACAATCATGCTTCTTTCCTTCTTTTTATACCTCCAAAGAACACTGCCTGATCCAGAGTCAATTGCAACTAGAAAAGTCGGCGAATCTACAAAGATATATGATAATACCGGCGAAATACTCCTGTATGACATTCATGGCGAAGAAAAACGAACCATCATTCCTTGGGAGCAAATCCCCGAGAACATCAAGAAAGCCACTTTAGCTTCCGAAGATAGCGATTTTTATAACCACAAAGGACTAGATCTCAAGGGTATTGCAAGAGCGTTCTTTAAGGACATTATTAATCTCGGTGTTTCTCAGGGAGGTTCTACTATTACTCAACAATTAGTCAAAAAAGCTTTACTTGGAGATGAGAGAACCATTTCAAGAAAAATAAAAGAAGCTGTCTTGGCAATTGAAATAGAAAGAAAGTTTACTAAAGATCAAATCTTTTGGATGTACTTAAACCAAATTCCATATGGATCTAATGCTTATGGCATAGAGGCGGCTGCTAAAGAATTCTTTGGTAAAAATGCTTATGGTCTGACCTTAGCTGAAGCCGCCACCCTAGCTTCTCTACCCAAAGCTCCATCATTCTATTCTCCCTTTGGTAATCACGTCGATGCTCTTATGGGAGTAAAAAATTCTGTTCTAGCTAGTATGAAAAATCTTGGTTACATAAACGAAACTGAGTATCAGGAAGCTTTGTCTCAAAAACTAGAATTCAAAGCGGTTGATGATGATATCCAAGCCCCTCACTTCGTAATCATGGTCAAGGAATATATGAGCTCTAAATACGGAGAGGATGCTGTTGAAAGCGGCGGTTTTAAAATAATCACAACTCTTGATTCAAATCTTCAAAAAATTGCCGAAGAAGCTGTTTCTAAATATGCCACAATAAATAAGGAAAAATATAAAGCTGTAAATGCTTCTTTGGTGGCCATAAATCCAAGAAATGGTGATCTTTTAGCTTTAGTCGGTTCAAAAGATTATTTTAATATTGAAGATGAAGGAAATTTTAATGTTGCCATAGCTAATCGCCAACCTGGATCTTCTTTCAAGCCTTTTGCTTACGCTGCCGCGCTGGCAAAAGGCTATCCTGATGACACTGTTGTTTTTGACCTTAAAACAGAATTTAATCCTAACTGTAATCCCAATAGTTCTCAAACAAAAGATCAGTATGGTTTAGATTGTTATCATCCTCAAAACTATGACGGCCGATATCGTGGCCCAGTTACTTTCCGACAAGGACTCTCGCAGTCCTTAAACGTTCCTTCTGTTAAAGCTCTTTACTTGGCAGGAATAGATGACACAATAACGCTTGCTGAAAATATGGGAATTACAACATTAGGTGACAAGTCACGTTTTGGATTATCACTTGTTTTAGGAGGTGCTGAAGTAAAACTAGTTGATTTGGTTTCTGCTTACGGAGTTTTTGCAAATGATGGAATGAGAAGTCCTTGGTCTTTTATTCAAAAAATTGAATCTTCTAATGGCCAAGTGTTAGAGGAAAAAACTAATGAGCAAGAAAGAGTTATTGATTCTCAAATAGCCCGCCTTATTAGCAACATGCTTTCAGATAATGTGGCAAGAGCTCCTGTGTTTGGCTATTCAAGCTCTTTATATTTCCCTGGAAGAGATGTGGCTGCTAAAACAGGAACGACTCAAGAAAATAGAGATGCTTGGGTTGTTGGTTATTCTCCTAATCTTGTTGCCGGTGTTTGGACAGGAAACAATAAAAACGAATCCATGACAAAAGAAGGAGCTGGTATAAGTGCATCAGGTCCAATGTGGCATGAATTTATGGCTAAGGCGTTAAGTACAATGCCAAATGAGAGATTCACCAACCCAGACCCCGTAATCGTCAACAAAGTGATGTTAGACGGCAATTACACCTATCTGAGAGAAGGTAGCTCGTTCCCCGAATATCATGAAGTTCTTTATTATGTAGACAGAAGTAATCCTCTTGGTCCAATCCCATTAAATCCAAGCACTGATCCTCAATTTAAAAACTGGGAATGGCCTGTAACTAATTTTTACAATCCTCCTATACAATAACAATTTGAGTAACTTTTAGGTTTGCCTCTTTAAGGAGCTGTGAGAGCTCCTTAATTTTTAAACTGAGTTCTCCAGCTATTAGTTTACTGCCAGTATTGATAATAACTTTTCCATCTTTAGGACTATAAGAAGCTTCCCATTCGAATAAATCTTTATAATCCGCAAAATACTTATTCAAAAACTTATTAAAAATCAAACTAATATCTGAGCTTTTTTCTCCAGCTTTAATTAAATTATTTTTCTTTCTGTCTATAGTTCCACCTATTGATCTGAACATTTTTAGTAATTCAGTTAACTTCTTAGGGGCATAATGAGATAGACCACATCTTTTTTGTCATCATTAGGTCTTATTACCAAAGGACTACCTTGTCCTGTAAATTCTATAATAATTTTTTCTGTATCTAATATTTTTAAACCATCAAGAAGGTAGTGGAAGTTTAAAGAAACTTCAAATGGTTCATTCTTAAGAGATGCTTCAACAAGAGTCTCAATTTCTCCTTTGTCTGAGTTTTTGGCTAAAATAGCCATCTTACCTTCAGAACAGTTAATTTTTATATCGGATATGTTTGTTGAGAATAAACCTGCTATGCGTATGTTTTTATCTAATTCGTTTTTGTTTACCAATACCCTAGATACAGATTTTTCAGGAATTATTTTTTTATAATCAGGATAATTTCCATCTACAATCCTTGATACCATTTCAAAATCATCATTAAAGAAAGATACTTGATTATCGCTAGTATTAAACGATAAATCCCCTTCTATCTCTCCTGCTATTCTTATTAATTCTACGACTGTGTTTCTTGGAATGATGAAAAATTGTTTTTGAACATTTTTAAAATCAACACTTTTTTCAGTTAATCTAAAACTATCAGTGGCTGCAAATACAATCTTGTCGTTATTAAAATTCATATAGACTCCTGCTAGTTCTGGTCTTGTTTCTGATACAGCTACTGAATCTAAAACTGTCATAAGTGAATTTTTAAGAAGTTTAGTCGGAATAGCAGCTAGGGGTTGGGATTTTATTTTAGGTATTATTGGAAAATCTTTAGCATCAAAACCAAGAATTTGAGTCTTATACCTGTCGGAATTTATGCTTAAAATATTATTCTTTGTTGTTAAGGAAACTTTGTCGTCCATTATATTTCCTATAAAATCTGAAATAATTCTTGCGGGTACGGCTATCTGACCTACCTCTTCAATTTTAGCGCCAATAATATAATTAATTCCTATCTCAAGATTTGTGGCTGAAATTTTAAGACGCCCATTTTCAGTTTTAAGAAGAATGTTATTTAAAATCGGAAGAGATGAATTTTTAGAAACAACCTTCTCAACCAGACTTAATGCTTTCTTAAGATTTTTTTGATTAACTGTTATTTTCATAAAGTGGATAGTGGATCTCTTCTTATAACTATTAGATTAAAATATTATTACTATTATTAGGGCTGTGGAAATGTTGAAAACTTTGTGGATGATATTACTTTTATCACGTAATCATTAACTAAATTGGTTAAATTTTGTTTTGTTTAAATGTTAATAAAGTACTAATTACATCTGGATATATAAATGATAACTTTTTATTTCCAAATTTATCAACAAGTTTGTGGTCAGGTAATTAACATATTTAACAACATTAGAAACTAATGAATAGACCGAGTTCAAGAAACGACGACGAAGACATAGATTGTTCTATGACAAGGAGGAGTGATAAAGAAATCGGTCTATTCATTGCTTCCCTCTGAGGGCGGGCTGATTTTAGACCAAATCCTTCGTTACTCGGACTCGCAGTAGAATAAACTACAGCTTCATCCTCGCGTCTCGGATTTGGCTAAAATCCGCTCCGCTAAGATTGTTAAATATGTTAATTACCTGACCTCACTACTTATCAAACGAATTATAAACACGTTCTTTTATCAAAATTAATTCTTGTTTTAATGGTTCATCTACTGAAACTTCGTTTTTAATTTTCTCACAAGCATGGATAACAGTTGAATGGTCACGCCCACCTAATTTTTGACCTATTTCAGGGAAGGATAATTTAGTCTCCTCTCTAAGTAAAAACATGGCTATTTGTCTAGGTCTAACAATTTCTTTCTTTCGACTTCTTTTTACTAAATCAGCCAAAGAAATACTATAAAAATCGGCAACCGACTTAAGAATTACCTGAGGAGAAGTTTTTCTATAAGGAGTGCTTAGGTAGGTGTTTAGAATGTTTTTTACTTCTTTTATATCGGGAACTCTATTATAGATTTGACCAAAAGCCACTACCCTGTTTAAGGCTCCTTCAAGCTCTCTGACATTTTTCTGGATGTGAGTAGCTATATAAGTGAGGACCTCTAAATTAAGATCATAATTTCTTTCAGCAGCTTTTAATTTCAAGATAGCTAACCTAGTTTCAAAATCAGGCAGACCAACATCAGCGACCATGCCACCTTGAAAGCGTGAACGTAAACGTTCTTCAAGTGCGGGAATTGTTTGAGGAGGTCGATCCGAGGAAAGAATTATTTGCTTGTTTCGGCTATAGAGTTCATTGAACGTTGAAAAGAATATGTCCTGAGTCTTTTCTTTGCCGGCGATAAACTGAACATCATCAATCATGAGTAGGTCTAGTTTTGAATACTGATTTTTTAACTCTTCTATGTTTTTGTTTCTGATTGCCTCCACAATTTCAGCAGTAAATCTTTCTGCGGGAATGTAATATATTTTCTTATCCCTATTTTCCGCGGCTATCTTATTGCCAATAGACTGAAGGAGGTGGGTTTTGCCTAACCCAACACCACCATAAAGGAATAGTGGATTATAAAGTCGTCCAAGATTTTTGGTTACAGCCGAAGCAGCAGCATGAGCCAGCTCATTATTTGAACCTACAACAAAAGAATCAAATGTATATTTCCTGTTTAGGTTGGTTGTCTTATCTAGATCCTTATCAAGATCCGATTCGGCTTTCTCGTCTATCTCAGTATCGAGATTCATTTTTGATAGGTCTTGTTTTGCAAGCTCTATTTTGGGTCGGCCGATGAGATATTTTATCTCTCTTATTTCAGGGGTCTGGTTTCTAATAGACTGAAGAATTCTTTTGTTAAATTTGTTTTCAAGCCATTCTTTAATAAAACCATTAGGCACACTTACAACGACAGCGTTTTTATCTTTAGATAAAATAGTGGTGTTCCTAAACCAAGTAGTAAAATTTGCCTTGGTTAAAGACAATTCCATTTCTCCTAACACCGCTTTCCATAGTTCTTCGTTGGTCATACGTTTTATTATACCTTGTTAAAAATTTAGCGGGACAAGAAATTAGTTGATATATTGTGTATAACAAGTGGAAAATATTAAAACAATATTGACCCCGCCGTTGAAAAGCAGTGTAATCATAAAATTAAATTTTTTATTTTAAAAAATAGTTAATCAATGGAGATTTTAGGGTTAATTGGTTAATAATTATAAATTCTGCTCTTCAACGGCGGGGTTGACCCTCCAAGAAATAAAAAGTATACTAAAACTTATGAAATCTACTTTATTTAGACCAAAAAAGAAGAAAAGGAAAGTAAAACATGGCTTTCTGGGAAGGATGCAAACTAAGTCTGGAAGGAATGTTTTGACCAGGCGAAGGAGAAAAGGCAGGAAGAGTTTAGCTGTCTAACTTTTTGTCCAAGAGCTTAGCGATTGGAAACAAAAAGTTACCCGCCTAAGGCGGGTGCTGATAATTGTAACCACTCACTGTGTTCGCGGACAATTATCGCATGGCTTTGAATATAAAAAACAGGCTTAAGAAAAAACGAGACTTCGAGGACGTTTTTAAAAAAGGGAAAGCTGTTAATGGCAGCTTTTTGTTTATAAAACACAGAACAAACGAATTAGGTATCCCCCGTTTCGGGTTTGTTGTATCGGCTAAAATTGCAAAGAAAGCAGTTGAAAGAAATAAGATAAGGAGAATTATTTCCGAAGCAGCAAGAGGTAGGATTAAAAATTTAGAAGGTCACGACATTATTGTATTTGCAACCAAGAAAACAATCATTGCGGACAAGAAGGATCTGGTCGATGATTTTTTGGAGGTTATTAAGAAAATTAAATGAAAATAATAATAATTAAATTAATTAAGTTTTATAAAGGGGCAATATCCCCTTTTTGGGCCAGTAGTCCTTTCGGATCATTTAATTCTTCTTGTAGGTTTTATCCAACCTGTTCCGATTATGCTCTTGATGCGGTTTCTAAATATGGAGCCACAAGAGGGACAATAAAAGCCGTGGGTAGAGTTTTAAGATGTAATCCTTTGTCTAAAGCAGGCATAGACGAAGCGTAATCACTGCCAGTTATAATATTATGATGACACTATATACTGAAATTTTATACCGCCCATTATTTAACGCCGTTGTTTTTCTTTACAATGTTTTGCCAGGGAATGATTTTGGGTTAGCCATAATTGCTCTTACGGCTGTAATAAGAGTACTCTTCTTTCCTCTGTCTATTAAAACCGTTAGGTCTCAAAAAGAGCTAAATCAATTAAACCCTAAGATGCAGGAGATAAAACAGAGACTCAAGGGTGATTCTTCCGCTCAGTCGGCTGAGATTATGAAATTGTATAAAGACCATAATGTTAATCCCCTTGCAGGATGCCTTCCTCTTTTAATTCAACTACCAATTTTGATTGCTCTGTACCAAGCTTTTATAGCTGGATTAAAACCAGAAAACCTAAGCATGCTTTATGCGTTTGTGCTTAATCCTGGAACAATAAACGAAATGTCTTTTGGTTTTATGAACATAACCTCCAAGATACCTCTTTTGGCAATAATTGCTGGAGCGGCTCAGTTTGCTCAAGCATGGGTGTCTAAAGCGCAAAACCAAGGCGCAGGAGTCAGTAAAGAAATGAAAGCCTTGAATAGTCAGATGTTGTATTTTTTCCCCGTTATGATAATAATTATTGGTTGGAATTTACCCGCAGGTCTGGTATTATACTGGATAACAACTACAGTCTTTTCAATTCTAGAGCAGGTATATATTAAATATTGTGGATAATATAATCGAACAAAACAAAGAAAAAGTAGTTACAACAATCAAAAAGATTATTGGTTTTATGAACCTTGATTGCCAGGTAGAAATACGAGAAGAAAATGGTCCTGAATCAAAGGCTGTGGTGGTCTCTGTTTATACTCCTGACAATGTTAGGTTTATTATTGGTAAAAATGGTCAGAATCTTAAAGCTTTTGAGCACTTAGTCAGAGCTATGCTTTTAAAAAATAATGACGGACAAAATATAATTATAGACATTAACGATTACAAAAAATCCAGAGCATCATTTGTTGTAGATACAGCCAAGCAGGCAGTAACCAGAGTAAGAAATACTCAGAAGGCAGAAGTTCTTATTCCAATGTCGGCTTATGAGAGACGAATAGTTCACATGGAATTAGCTTCTTATCCTGATGTGGCCACAGAGAGTATTGGAGATGAGCCACAGAGACGAATTGTTATTAAGCCTTATCCATAGACCCTAACTAGTAATTAATAAATAACCCCGCAATTGCGGGGTTATTTATTAATTACGTACAATCTGTTGTCTAAACTATTAAAAATAATAATGTGACTATCTAATCCAGAAAGAAAGAGTTCTGAGGTGTTTATTTTTGTGGTTGGTGAGGAAATAAGTTTTATTGCCCCATTTATATTAATTTCATATATTTCATCGCCAGACATAGATGCTCTGGAAACTCCACAAACCACAGTCTCTCCACTCATGCCCCAATCACATTTTGATGCTCGAGTTGATATCCCCAGGCCAGTCTCTTTTTCAGAGTTGATATCTTTATAAAACAAACTAGTGCCAGATTCTGTTTTCTGAGAAAACAACATTCGCGAACCGTCTTCGGACCATTTAATATCCAGACCGTCTTTTATGCCTAATATCTTTTTAACCTCCCCTACTTTGGATAGACTATATAATTCAGAACCATTAGTCGAAGTTGTTTTAAAAGAGAGAAGTTCACTTGAAGGCCAATAAACTTCCACGTCCTCCAAGCGACTTGAGAGTATTTGTTTTAAGGCACTGCCGTCAGGTTGGGAAATAAAAACACCACGGGAATCATTTTTTGTTCCGAAATAAGCTATCTGACTTCCATCAGGAGAGAAAACCAAAGATTCAATATCTGTCCCAAGATCAACAGAAGATTTTGTTTTGTAATTAAAGTATTTGTAACTATTTCCTTTCGGGTAGTAAAAAACAGATACAACCTCTTTTCTCGATGGTGCCCATATTGTTTTAACTAGATTTTCTAAAAAAATATCAGAAACAGGCTTCTCTCTTAGGTTTTTTGGTGTGATTTCAAAAACCTTGCCCGTGCCTTTTTCGTAGTAAATAATACCATCTTTTTCTTTGGAGAGGATTGGAGATATTACATTTCTTGGGCCTAGGAGTTTTGGTGTGTTAGATGAATTTATTTGCGAATTTGATTCCGAGCTAACACCGTTAAATTTATCAAGGATGTTTCCGGTAGGGATTGAATCAGGGTTTCTATGAAAATCTTTTTGGCTTACTAAATATCCGGATAAAAAAGCCGTAAAAGATAAAGAAATAACCGTTAAAAAGATTAAAAATTTCCTATTCATATTAGTTTACCCCAGGATCTTCTTGTTGAGGACTACTCATGCCTCGATACATCCAGATTAAAGAAAGTGTTCGGAATGGTATGAATTCAAGAACTGAGGCAAGTATGGGGAAATTTTCTCCAACAAACCCAACAGCAAATCGTTTCCACTGTTTTCGAGCATCTTTGGACATGCCAACCCCTAAAAATATTATAACATCCACAAGAAGACCCAGTGGGATAGAAATTATAGCACCAACCCCTGTGTAGGTTGTTATTATTTCAATTATATCAACGAAAAGAGCAAAGAGTATAAGGACATAAGACCCAGCCCCCATTTTGTATGGTTGTGCTTGTGGAGATTGATTTTTTGCTTCCGCACTTTCTCTTTCTTGCTCGTTTTGATAAACAGCCCTGTCTGATTCGAGCTGTTCTTGTTGTTCCAAGATTCGTTCCAGTCTTTCCTGCTTTGACTGATTAGCGCTACCTGGCTCAAGCCCCTCTTGTTGTTCCCAGATCCGGTCCAGCCTGTTTTGTTTATTTTCTGGATTTAACGACTCTTTTTTTTCTTCTGATTCGTATCCCATGGTTATTGATTACCCTCTTAATTTAGCCCACTCCTCTTTTGCCTTTTCTATCTCAAGTATTTGGCGTGGATCAGAAGTAATTATTTGATCTTCAGCATAAGAGGCAACAACCCTAATGCCGATATGATTTTGCCCAAGGAAGAATAATCCAAAACCTACACGTGCCTCTAATAGGTAATATTTTTCAGCATCAGTTAGGTTGAAGGTTTCTTTTACCACCTCAATTGATGATGGCGACTGCTTCATTAGTACTTGTATTGAAGAATTACTCAGAATAGTTTTTCCTTGTGGCGATGAGAGGAAATCGGGTATGTCTTGAGTGATTGTTGTCAGCCCAGCATAATATTTTCGAGCTCTCTTGGCGATATTGGATAAAAAGTTTGCGCCAACTTCATATTTCATAAGTACCCAAGCCTCATCAACAACAAGAATGCGTTTCTTGAGGGTTCTTCTTATTGTTACCCACATAAAATTCAAGATTAGGTACATGGCGATAGGTCTTAACTCCTCTTCCATTTCTCGTATACTAAACGTAATGAGTTGATTATCAAGAGATACGTTGGTTGGCTTATTCAAGAACCCTGAATAAGTTCCCTGTGTATACTTTCGTAGTCTTATGGCCATTGATTCTGCCCCAGTTAATCCCTCAAGAATACTTTGAAGGTCAGAAAGTAATGGTGGAGATGACTGAGAGAAATCTGATTCTGGAGTTATGTCCTTGATGGCATATGTCTGGATAAGAGCTTCATCTAAGATGGCTGACTCTTCTGGGGTTAGTTCTCCGAGCATGAGTCTTAAAAGACCAGTAAGCTCTAAAATGTGGGATTTGAAAACGTCAGCCGGCGACTCGTCGGATTTTGGTGTTGGTAAATCAAATGGATTGATGTGTTGGTCTGAATTAATCGAAATTTTTATCGACGATCCTCCAATTGTGTCTGAGAGATATTTGTATTCGTTTTCTGGATCAATAATTAAAACCTGAGTTCCAAAAAGAAGACTTCTTAATATTTCCAACTTGATTGTATAGCTTTTACCACCTCCAGATTTTCCAAAAACTACAGCATTGGCGTTTTCTAAACCAAATCTGTCGAACAAGACTAGTGAATTATTGTGTGTGTTTATGCCATAAAGGATTCCCGAATCGGATGTCAGGTCAAAAGAAACGAACGGAAACAAAGAAGAAAGTGGCTCTGTGTTTAGTGAGGTGTGAACATTAAGCTGGTCGTCATTAATAGGAAGGGTTGAATTAAAACCTTCATTCATTCTGAAAATAGCCGGTTTCGGATAGACTAGTTGATATTCCAAAAAACCTTTAATTTTATTTTCAGTTTCATCTAATTCTTTTACGCTGTTTTCATAAATCGTAATATAGACCCCAAGTTCAAAGAACTTATCAGTTCCTTGCTGGAGTTTGTCTCTTAGTGTCTCTATGTCTTGGATAGCCGTCTCAAGCATTGGATCACGAACTTTTCCCTTTGAGGATTCCTCCATCACTTGAGATTGGAGTCTGGCCAGCTGGTCTCGTAACTGCTTGAGAACCGTGGCCGTATTTTTTGGTAATATAAAAATCGAAACATCAAATACTCGGTCAAGATTTATTACCGGTGAAAACCAACTGGTTTGGAGATAGCGCGGATAAGTTGCAAGAAAGATCGTGCGAGCATATCTATCCCCTATCTGAAAATAGTTAGGTGAAACGCTGAAAGCCGAAGGGGCAAACAATTCGTCTAATTTTTTATTTTGTCCGATATCCATTATTTTAAGTCTAGCGTGTTATCTTCAGTGCTTTTAAAATCGCTTTTAGTGGATGGATTATATAGTCCATAGAAAAGATTCATTAAGTCATCCTTTTCTAATGTTCTTGTTTTTAGTCCCATTCCAACCAAGCCATCAAAAATCAGTTCAGTTCTTTGAAGAAGTTGGCTTTTGTAGGTTTCCAATTGTTCTGGAGTAAGCTCTTTTGCAACAGTAGAGGGTTTGAATATACTTTTTAAGCTTTGGGTTATCCCCGCCTTTGAAGGCGCCTCAAAAACATAGAAAGGTATAACAATATAGAATTTCTTGGACATGATATTAGAAAGGTCGGAAAGCTCCTTAATGAATTTGGAATACTCCGTGGCCTGTATTTTTAACAATTCATTGGTAAGTTCGCCTGAAGATTTTTCAACAAACTTAACATACTCGTCTATGTTTAACTTTCTGGAGTTAATTACTATCTGAAGTGGAAAATCTATTGAATTTACAAATCGTTGAAAATTCTGAAGAATGGCTATCTGCTCCCCTTCTGAGCGGAGCTCAAAGTTTATTGCTGTAACCTCAATCACAGATCTTAATGATCCGTTTTTTAGTAAAACAACATTGTCTATGATGTTAGAAATTTCGACTAATTGTTTGGTGGATTGGGTTGCCATGCTTGTATCTATTGCTTAGTGTAATCTTTTATACCCTCATCGTCTTTTTTGAAAACATATTTTTTGGGATTCGTGAAATAAGAAATACTATAAGATGCATAAACAATAAGCGGAACGCCATCTATTTTAACAAAGGCCAGGGCTCCGAAAATTACAGCCACCGGAATTGCAAGAAAGAAGAATAAAACCCCCTTGATTAAAGTATAGAACAAAAAAATGAAAGCTACCCCGCCGGCAATCCACAGGAATTGTTGAAGAGTAAACGGACCAATTATTTTGGTCTCTGTCTCAATAAATTGTGGTAATTGAAATCTCATGGGCTATTTTTTATTCGGTATTTTCCTGGGCCAGTAAATTCAAGGTATCCTTTATCACGTAGAACCTGTAGTTGTTGTCGGATTTTATCTTTTACAAATTTATTTTCAGGATGAAGTGTGCTTAGTTCGCCCTCAAAACTATACGCATCTTCAAGTGTAAATTCTTGTTTGCCGAGCCTCTCAATGTTTTGTTGTACATCAGATAGCCATCCTGACCCCCTAGTGTTTTGAGTTGTGGGGTTTCTTAAATTAACGACGTTGTTAGGGTTTACATTGTTAGTTCGAGGAGTTGTTGGGGTTGGCGGTGTTGTTGGACCAGGACCACCCCCTGTTGGTGGAGTTTCATCGTTATCTAAATCCAAGTCGTCTTCTCCAAAGTTGTCATTGTCTGGTGTTTGTCCATCATCTCTAGCTCCTGACAATGTGTTTAAAATATTTTTCTTGTCCTCGCCGTTCATGGCAGTCCTAAGGTTATCAATGATACGGTTTCGGAAATTTCTTTGAGCCTTGGGGCTACCGAAAGACAGTTTTCTTTCGAGAGCTTTTTGAAAGTCTTGATTTGTCCACACAGTCTTGGGAAGGTTGGCGATATCTTTTGCGTCTTTAATATAACCATCAAACATTTCTGAACGAGTAACTGGATTTTTACCCTCTTCTCTCCTTCTATCGTTTATCTTTCTCATTACATCCTCATTTCCCATATTGTAATCTATGACCAAGTCAGGTCTGGTTTTGCCAACATCTTCTAAGAAGCTTTGACCTTCAGCGGTTGTATGTCCGCCAAAAATGTCTACACCTTGATTGAATTCACTTTGACCAAATCTCGGATTAGACATTATTTTGGCATTAGACTGAATGTGTCTATATGTTTCTCGTCTACCTGGAAGTGCATTGGGTCCGGTATTCGCAAAACCACCTTGTCGAGAGGCAAAATCAAGTATTGTACCAGCACCAACATCGGAAAACTTGCCCTCTTTGGCTGTTTTAATAAAGTCTTGCAGAGCATAAGGATTTTCCGACAAGTCGTTAACTGTTTTTTCAAAAATAGGATCAGTAAGTTTACCCATTTTGGCAGCCATTTTTCTGTAGGCGTATGTCTCTGGATTAGTAGCACTTCCTTGGCTAGCTCGGGCAACTATGTCATTAACACTAATTTTGCCAGTGTCATATTGATTTTGAATAAGGTCATATTCTTTTCCAGCCCTATCAACGAATTCCTTTTGGGTTTTGTAATCTCCTCCTCTGACACCGAGCAGTCTTCTGGATGACTCAAGTCCCATCGGTGGACCACCAAAAATTCTGCCCAATCTCCCCTCTCCTCCTTCAATTTCTTTTCTCTTTTCCTGCCAAGCTTGATTTGCTCCGGTTAATCCTGTCCAGCGCGCCGCTTTTCCTCGTGACCACTTCGCAATTCCCAGCACTCCAGTTCCAGACAACATAGATGCTTTCATGGCGACGATTGTTCCACCAATTAAGAATATTCCTGCCATGACATACATGAACAACATTTGAAAAGTGAAACTTGTGACAGTGTCACCCAGAATAGTACCAGTACCAGAGCTTCCTGCTATTGCCTGCATTGTGGTGCCTTGGCTCTTAAGGAAATAAAGACCGAAATAAAGGAAAAACAGAAAGATTGGAAGAAACATATTCCAACCTATGAATGTACTCCACCATTTTTTAAACATACCTTCTCCTGCCGGAAAAATATTTAAAATCCAGGCAATCGGTGAAATCACTAACAGGGCCCAGAGAATCGGAATTCTAATGAAGGAAAAGATAACTGCTGTCAAAAGACTGAATAAAAAAGTAAAAGCCAAAACAACAGCAAATACTAGTGAAATAAGAGATCCAAACAAGCCCTGATCTACTGCTTGGGAAATTGTTGCGGAACTAATATTTGGAAGTAAAAGTGACGGATTTAATGCTTGCCCCAATTGACTAGACATGTCCCCTATTGATGTCAGAAATGTATTATTTAGAACTTGAGTTCCTTGAATAACCATAACCCCGAGCACTAGACTGAAATTTATAAGAAGTGCTGTAAAAATAAATTTACCGAACAAAGCCCGAGCATTATATTTAGCCGCTCCAGGAAGAACGTCAAAAATAGTTGCAAACGCCATCAGAATAAGAGCTAAGATGAAAAACATGTTGGCAAAGTCTCTCATTATTTTCCAACTTTCATCAATAACAGCGATTCTCTGGCCGTCAGCTGGGTAAACAGGAAGATTTATAACCCACTGAAGAACCCCAACCAGAGCAGCGATGCCTTGACCAACTATCGTGAATACTAAATAAACAAGATAGGATGTTCCCACAAGAATGCAGTCTGTTATGGGGAAAAATCCAGCAATACACGCGGCATTAACTGGATGTGTTGGAAGCAAAACCATTGCGCTCACCGCGATTAGTACAAATAATAAACTAAGTTTTGATAGTTTTATTTTTATCATTAAAATGCCGGTTCAGGAGTTGGTGTTCCACCACCACCACTACCACCCGTAACACAACTCAAAGGAATGGTGCCTACATAGTCAGTACCGACCACTGTCCTTAGTGGAGCATCTCCTGCTCCGGAATTAACAATTACATCATATCGTTCCCATTCCGGCTCGTTTGGTCTCTGAAGCGCAATTAAATCTCCTTGGTTGGGATTGTCATTTCCATTCAAGACCGTAGCGGTAGCGTTAAATCCTCTTCGCTCTAGTTCTGGGCCTAAATAGCTTAGAAAAACAAAACCATTATTGGCGGTGTTAAGTTCATCGGCTATTCCTCCCGGATTGGCAGTAATAACAGCACTAATTGCACCATCAAGAGCTCCCTCATAGATTGGACCCGTGCTTGTTCCAGCACAACGACCACCACCTCCGGGTGGTGCTTCTTCAGACACTTCGGGAGGTGTATATGATAAGTACTCACCTTCATTAGGATTACCAAGGTCTTTTAATCTGTTTATTAAAACATCGGTGGCGGTGCTTATTAGTTCACTTATTTCATCTGCCGAAACAGCCACATCAAGTTCTGTTTTTATTGATGCGGCAATACTATCTGCGATTACACTTCCGGGTGTCTTTATGTCGTTGTAGCTAAGACATTTACCACTTGGGTCTCTTGAAGAGCAACTTTCAGCTGCATTTCCACCACTCCTTCCAGTGAAACCCCTGTTTGCTATAACTTGGTTTAAATCAGCCGACTCCTCTAACGATCTTTGCTTGGACACCTCATCTAAAGCCCCGAACAAAGCTCCATAGTAATTATTTTGTGGTTCAAGCATTCTCGAAAAAGCATTCCAACCACCATTTCCAGAAAAATCGTTCTGATAATTGGTTAAATTAAAACCTGAGGGCATAGTGCAATTAGCACGAAGGGCGTAGGGATCAAGATTGCCTGTTCTGGTATTTCTGGGTGCAGCCGTTGGTGTTGTTGCTCCAAATAACCCCTTAAGGTCACCGCTAAAGTAATCGCAAAGTTTTGTATTTGAAAGCATCGCTCTAAATATTCCCTCTCCTCTGTATTGGGAGTCGGTTTGAAAGTTTCTCCAATTTCTAATCCAGGACGCTCCGCCATTTCTACCACTATTTCTGGCTAGATCATTTATGCTTGTGTTCATAAAATTCAAAACCTCCATAGAAGCGCATCTGGTTGCAATGTCACCAGAAGTTTCTTTTGCCAAAAGCCTGCTTTGAATAGTATTTAAACCAGCATCATTGACCGGAACAGAATCTCCACCGAGAACCCCACCAGCCAATCCTCCGATACCTGGTATTCTAGATAATCCAGGAATTCGGGCGATAATTTTATTTATTCCTTTATTGAGATTTTTGTAGCCGTCATCCAATACTTGGCTTAAGTAGGGAGATATTTTTCCTCCTATGGAGCAAGCACCAAATCTAGCGGCACCCACAGAAATTGAACCAACCGTTGGTGCTGCAAATGCGGTGTTGTTGGGATAAATAAGAATAACAAAGAGTAAGCAGGTAATTGTTTTTAAAAAGATTACTCTCATTTGTGGAAAATAGTTGATTCGGTTTTTATTTTTTCAACCTCAACTTTTTCAGCGTAAGATAGTGTTATTTTGGGGATTATTTCCAAAAGACCACTGAGTCGATTCATTGCAACAAGTGCTGTGATCGGGTCAGTATTATTTTTAAAGATTGCCGCATGAACATTTTTTAGGTCTTCAAGAAGTTTTAAAAGCCCAACATGATCAGACTCCCAATTTTTAGGCGGGACGATGTTTAGTGCTGTGTTGAGATACTCATCATATTGTTCAGATTGATTCTTGAAAAATTCAATTATTTGATCGTCTGAGTTAGATAGTTCTGAATTATTGAAGTCGCTTGCAATTTTATTTAACTCAAATACATAAGCTGAGAACATCTGCTCGATTAGAGGAGATATCTCCCTAATGTATTTTTCCTGGTTTTCTTTGTTGGATTTTGAGGTCTTTATTTTTTCAGGAGAAATTTTAGAGCTTAACTCGCTGGAGGCATCATCCATAACTGCAAGTGCCATGTCATATATGGATTTGTTGTAATTTGGATTATTCGGAGCAAGAGAACCTTCATAAAGACCAGAGAGTGTGAGATTTGATAGTTTGTATGTCGTGTTGCCAGTATTTAAAAGGTCGTTTGGGCTAGGGATTAAAGGATCATGGCCGGATGAAACTTCTTCTCCATCTAAAAATCCATCACCATCAGTATCGGGGTTTTGAAAATCTGTGTTCCAATAGGATTCGTCTCGATTGGTTAAACCATCTTTATCTGTATCGGCATCAACCTTAAAGGATGTAGAATTTTGGAGCATGTTTGCGGTTTTTGTAATCGGAGAAGGAGAGCTAAAAGAATTGAAGAAACTGTAAACCGAAAATAGGGCTATCAATGCCAAAAAACCGACAAAAAGTTTGAATTTATTTGCCATTTCTGTGCCCTAATTATAGCACTAAACCAACAATAAGAGTGTTGATATGTTAACTTGTGCCAATCTTGAAGATTGCCTTACCGTCTGGGCAACTTAAACTAAAATTATAAAAGGTTACTGGCCCAACCACTATAGGAGGCATTGAGCTTAGGGTAGAGTTTATTTTGTCTATGAGTGGTCCCATAAAATTAGTCCTATAAACCTGACCAAGTGTCCATTTCCCCACCTTGTCCTCATTGTGATTGGGGTAAATTTTGGTGATACCTGGGAATGTGAAAACATCCGATACCGGAATTCCTGGACGACTTACACTAATTTTTGTTCCAAAAAGAGGAATGGGTGGTCCTGGGTGAGTAACATAAAAAGGAAAAAAGGGAATGGGATATCCTGTCCAGTAATTCAGCTTACATGCCGTCCCGCTTTCTGTTATTCTCCCTCCAAAAGGAGCCAATGCTGATGGGCCACTAGGGATTTGTGCTGAACGGACCGCATCATTTATTGTACCGATAATTTTAAAGATACTGAACGGGTTGGCAGCTTGAGTGCTCCTTGGAACAAACAGAACCACAACTCCTAATAAAACAATTACTGTAGTGAGACGACGATTCATCTATTAATCTTAGCACTAAAAGCTATCCTCAGCCATTTTTAGCCAATCAGAGATAGAAAGTTCCTCTGGCCTAGACTTGGGATTGATTCCAAGAGATTCAAGATTTATTTCCGAGAGAGTGTTTTGTAGTTGTTTTCTTTTACCAGCAAAAGCTTTTTTTGCAACCTCAATAACTTTTTCATTGTCTTCCGTGTTTGTCCCCTCTTTGGGTGTTAGCTTAATGATTGCCGAGTCTACTTTAGGTATGGGGCGAAAACTGCCCTTAGAGATATATCCAATTATTTTAGGCTCTGAATAAAGTTGGATTGATAGAGCAAGTAAGTTCATGTCAGGAGATTTGGCAATGATTCTTTGGGCAACTTCTTTTTGAATAGTTAAAACTATTAATTTTGGCCTAGGCCATTTTTCAAAGATGATCCTCAGTAAATTTGAAGTTAAATAGTAAGGAATATTGGCAACAATTTTGTAGGCGTTATCTTTTAGGCCATGTTCTTCCGGTTTAAATTTAAGGATATCATCCTCAATCAATTTGATGGCAGGAAATTTTAGTTTGAGGTCTTCTATTAATCGGTAATCTTTTTCAATTGCCACAACGCTACCGGCTCTTTCGGATATTAGTTTAGTTAGATTTCCTGTTCCGGGACCAACTTCTAAGACCGTATCCTCTTTAGTTATTTCTGCTGCATCAACAATCTTTTCTAATACGCCAGCATTTATTAAAAAGTTTTGACCCAGTGATTTTTTAGGATTTATTTCCATTCTAGTATTCTATAATATCCTCATCATAACGACTAATGCTTTCAAATAATGGTTGAACATGAAGAACGTCTTTGGGTATTTCATAAATAAATCGCGAGGGCAGGTTGGTTTGAGTGGTACCATAAATGGTTCGGTATTTGGCATGAGTCATGACCAAGCGATCTTTTGCCCTTGTAATAGCCACATAACAAAGACGACGTTCTTCTTCCAGTTCCAATGGCACCAATGTCGCTCTGCTGTGTGGAAAAAGACCCTCTTCCATTCCGGCAATAAAAACAACAGGAAATTCCAAGCCTTTTGATGAGTGAACTGTCATGAGTGTGATTCTGTCAGCAGAAGCCTTCATTTTGTCTGTTTCCTGGAGCAGGGCTATTTCTTCGAGAAACTTTTCTATCCCCTCTTCGCCTTTTAGTAGGTCGTATTTTTTTGAAACAGTTAAAAGTTCTTTTAAGTTTTCCATTTTGTCCTCAACGTTGTCGTAGAGTTCTTTTTTTGCAACTAAACTCTTCAGATAATCTTCATAGTCAATTCTTTTGATTATGTACTTTATGACGGAAGTTAAATTTTTATCATTTTTTCTTTCAGATAGATCGGTTAGGAGTTTTTCAAATTCATTTAAAGATCTGGCTTGCTTGGTGTCGCCCCTCTCTTTGGCAAGTATCCCGATTGATTGAATTAGGTCAGGCGCATCAATTGCAGTGATTTTGTTGAAAGTTGTTTCGCCGATCCCTCTTGTTGGGACATTGTATATCCTCTCAAGACTCATTAAATCAGTTGGATTAACCATAAATTTAAGGTAAGACAGAATGTCTTTAATCTCTTTCCTTTCGTAGAATCTGATACCGCCCACGATTTGATACGGAAATCCTCTGGTGATTAAGCCCTCCTCAATAGCTCTTGATTGGGCATGAGTGCGATATAGAATTGTAAAATCCTGAATCTTGTAACCCGATTCCATTAGTTCATCTATTTTATCAACCACAAATTCAGCCTCATCTCGTTCGTTGAGAGTTTCTTTAACATAGATCTTCTCCCCTTTCGTGTTTTCGGTCCATAATTCTTTAGGAACACGAGCTTGGTTATTTGAGATAAGATTTTGAGCTGCGGCTAGTATGTTCTTGGTTGAGCGATAGTTTTGTTCAAGAAAAATAACCTGAGCATCAGGATAATCTTTTTGAAAATTTAAAATATTTCTTATGTCAGCATCACGAAAAGCATAAATTGATTGAGCGTCATCACCTATGGCGAAGATGTTCTTGTCCTTGGCCGATAATAGTTTTACTAATGTATACTGGTCATGACTGGTATCTTGATATTCGTCCACGAGGATGTATTTCCAAAAACTTTGATATTTTTCCAATATTTCCGGATTTTGTTTGAAAATTTTAACAGTTAAAACAATTAAATCATCAAAGTCTAAACCGTTCATCTTTTTTAACTCATCTTGGTAGCCATTATAGACTCGTGAAACAATTTTTGTGAAAAATTCTGTTGGGTTGTAGTTCTCTGGGAAAATTAAATCTGTTTTAAGTTTGGAAATTTTATTTAATACCAAACGAGGGTTATATCTTTTGGAATCTATTTCCAAACCAGTCATTACTTTTTTTATTAGGCTTAGCTGGTCATTAGTATCAAAAATTGAGAAGTTTGATTTATATCCTAAGATGGTAATTTCTCTCCTTAATATTCTTAAGCAGACTGAATGAAATGTGCCGATTACCGGTTGACCCATTCGACCGAAAGAAGGTTTATTTTCTTGGTTGAGTAGTACATTAATCCTCTCCTTCATTTCGTTTGATGCTTTGTTTGTAAAAGTTATGGCCAAAATATTATCAGGCCTTATTCCCTGAGAAATTAAATAAGCCACCCTGTGAGTTAGGCATCGAGTTTTACCTGAACCAGGACCTGAAATGACTAAAACCGGACCCTCAACGGCTTTCACGGCTTCTATCTGTTTGTCATTTAAATTCTTGAATATTTCTTCCATGTTTATATCTGACATTACCACACATTTATGAAAATTCGTAATTTTGAATAAGTTTTAGATTTAGCGTATAAAGATAGTAATTAGGTACCTTTAAAAGGACAAGTATGAGTTGCACATTTCAGGAACAAAAAGATGTACATATACATCACGGACATGAACACGTACATCACGAGCATCTTAAATTGGGTGATTTAAAAAAAGGTATTTTCATAACACTTGCTTACTTTGCGGTTGAATTTATAACCGGCTACCTAACAAACAGTTTGGCAATGTTGGGTGATAGTATTCACATGCTCACTGATGGTTTTGTTCTGGTTCTGACCTACTGGGTTTATAAATTAAGGAGTGTTCCCCCAAGAGATTCGGTTGTTGGCTATCTAAGTTTTGGTTTCCGTCGTTTGGAGTTATTAATTATTATTCTCAACACTCTTTTGGTGGGGACCGCGATTTTTTGGATTGTCAGAGAAGCGTATTTGCGATTAATGTTTGGACACACCGAGATTCTTGCGTGGCCGGTATTTTTGGTCGGCACACTCGGACTTGTGGTAAATCTAGCGGTCTTCAAGACCCTAAGTGTTCATAGTCACGGAGAAGAAGGAATAAAAAGCGCTATTGCCTGTGCTGTTACCGATGCGTTAGGTTCTGTTGCTGTTATTATCGGTTCCGTTGTTGTTTTGATTGACCAACGTTTATTCTGGGTAGATATTTTAGCCGCGATTATGATTGCTGGTATGTTGATCTGGAGTTTTAGAAAAACTCCGAAAATAATTTTCAACATGATAATGGAAGCTGTGCCAATAGATATCGATTTTAATAAAGTCACAGCATCAATTAATAAAGTTTATGGAGTAAGTGATGTTTTAGATTTACATATAAACAAAATCAGCTCCGACCTAACGGTTTTAAGTGGTAGCGTCTTGATTAGTAGTCACACCCTGCACGACTCTGTCCCCGACCTAATTAAGACTCATCTTCAGGAAGAATTTCCTGAATTAAAAAATGTGCACCTAACAATTGAGACAAGATGTTCTTCTGACCCCACCTAGGTGGGGTTTTTATTGTGGACCCGGGGAGAATCGAACTCCCGCCTCGACAATGCGAATGTCGCGTTATGCCACTTAACTACGGGCCCTCACACCTACTTAGCACAATAACACTTTAGGGCCGGAGGCCCTCAGTGCTAAGTAGGTGTGAGGGCGGGCCCGTTTGAAAATTAATATTTTTCTGGTATTATGTTTAAACAATGTTTTCTAATATCGTGCGCAAATTTTTAAGGTGGTATGACAACCATGATGATTTCAATGTTGTCTTTGCTGGGGCATTATTTTCAATTCAACTGATTCATCTTCTGTGGTTGACTACAAACGTGGTAATTCCTAGAATTTTTGACGTTGCCCCGTTTTTAATTAATCACCTTTTCAATACTACCATAGCGGTTGTTGATTATACTGAAATTCCGGCCATAGTGGCAACTTCTTTGGTGTATCTAAGATCATACAAAATTAAACCAAACAGGAAAGATTTGTTTTTCCTTATTTTCTTGAATGTTCAGTGGTTGCATATTTTATGGATAACCGACGAAATGGTTATCCAGGTTTTGGGTTACGCAAGTTTGGTGGGTCACTGGAACCATATCGTTGCATGGCTAGCCATATCTATAGACTATCTTGAACTTCCAGTTATTTTTGAAACCATGAAAAGAGCTATAAAAATAATAATAAGAAAAAAGCCTAACTGACCAGATGCTTGTCGGGCCGCCGGGATTTGCCTACAACTCTCGCCGACTTCCGTCGGCTCGGTCGCAGGCCCAGCTCGCGATTTCTCTCACCAACTGTTCGAGAAATATCGCTCCGCTTTTCACTTCTCGACGCAAACAAAGTAGTTTGTTTGCTGCACCCCTCCTTTCGCGTTGCTCCAGTCGGGCCGCCGGGATTTGAACCCGGAGTCTCACGAACCCGAATCGTGCGTGTTACCGTTACACTACGGCCCGAAATTAAACGTAATACTTCTTCATTCTTTCCTTCTCCTCCTCCTCAATCGCCTTCTCTATCTTTTCTAATGATTTTTTTAATTCTTCTGGGGACTCTTTATCTAATTCATGGATTCTTTGTTCTAGATATTCTTTTGTATTTTTTGACGGATCATCTATTACTTCAGCTAAAAGATAGTTTAAAATCAATCCAACCTTAGGTCCTGGTTGGGTTTTAAGTTCCTTTATAACATCTTCTCCGCCGACCTTTAACATTTTTACAGAAATCGGGTCATGGGAAACCTTATCAATGATATATTGCAGGTGCCTTAATTTATAAGGAACTGCTTTTGGTGTCCCTGAACCAATTCTATCTGCTTCTCGTATTTTTATTAGGTCGCTCATGTTTTCAGGACCAACGTTCACCAATAATCGTCTTACAGAGGATTCGGTCACCTCATCTACGTTGTAATAGAAAAGATGGTAACGGACAAGTTTGATAACTTTCTCGGCTGTTTCTTTGGGGAACTTTAATCTATCCATTACCTCAGCGGTTATTCTAGCCCCAACCACATCATGTCCATAAAAGGTTGAATGTTTCCCGTCCCCTCTTTTTGTTTGAGGTTTACCAATGTCATGAAACAATGAACCAAGCCTTACCTCCAGTGAGTAGTTTTTACTGACGGCATACTTAAGAGCTAAAAGATTGTGTTCCCAGACTGTATAAATATGATGAAGGTTTTGACCAACTCCGATTCCTTCTAATAGTTCCGGAACAATATGTTTTAATAACCCTGTTTCATTAAGAAGTACAATTCCATCATATGCGTTGTCAGAATTGATTATTTTAACAAACTCATCTCTGATTCTTTCTTTGGATATAGCTATCAACCAATCTGAATTTTTGGTTACCGCTTCTAATGTTTTCTTTTCTATTTTAAAATCAAGAATTGTTGCGAATCTTACGGCCCGTAGCAACCTCAAAGCATCCTCATTAAATCTTTCTTCCGGCTCGCCTACAGTTCTTATTGTTTTTGATTTCAAGTCTTTTTTGCCATCAAAAAGATCTATGATTTTGCCATCAATATCCATCGCCAGAGCATTAACCGTAAAATCACGACGCGATAAATCGTCTTCAAGTTTGTCGGCAAATTTAACATCATCAGGATGGCGTTTGTCCGTGTATTTGCCTTCAATGCGATACGGTGTAACTTCAACAAGAGTAAGCTCAGATTTTTCTGAACCGGTTTTAACCGCTACGGTTCCAAATGTGTTTTCGTAAACATGTTCAGGAAATATGTTTTGTATTTCCTCCGGCTTGGCGTTGGTTGTAATGTCCCAATCTTTGGGTTCTTTGCCCAATAATAAATCTCGGACACAGCCACCCACGGCATACCCCTCAAATCCTGAATCTTGAAGCTTTTTGATTATATTTTGGACTTCTTCTGGTAATTTCATATCTTTTTGGTCACAACTCTCGCCTCGCCGTCGCTTGGCTCGGTCGCGACCCCGTTCTCACATGACAGTCTATTGACTGTCATAAGTTCCGAACTCACAAATTCTGACGCAAGTGAAGCAGTTCACTTGCTTTACGTAAAACGTAACATAATTTGTGCCCTCGGAGGGAATCGGACCCCCATTTTATCCTTAGGACGGATTTGTTCTATCCATTGAACTACGAGGGCGAATAAGTTAATTTATCTTGATATAGTAGCATTTTTGTGGTATTTTTTCAATTAAATTAAGAGAATGATGTTTGTATAGTTTTGATGGGATTAGGGCCTATACCAAGAGGTATATACCCTTCACTCGGATGATGTGAATGTAAAACATTCCCACATCCTCGTTCGGGCCTATAGTAAATCGGTATTACGCTTCCATGGCATGGAAGAGGGCCGAGTTCGACTCTCGGTAGGTCCACAAAGCGTCAGAAAATCTAAACTGCTTTAGATTTTTAGCTTTTGGAAAGCGCAGTGATGTTTTTGTTTGAGCGATAGCGAAAGGCAAAAACCACGAGCTGGGGTCGCGAGATTTTTCCGTCAGGAAAAATACTTGTGACCACCAGATTATAAAACTCCCTAAAGGGAGTTTTATAATGCCTGTAATTCTTTTAAAGTTTTTTCATATAGACCGACAGCTCTTTTTGCTTCAGTGTAGCGTAGGAAGTAATTAGTATCATGAACCAGGCGATTCCTTATCTTGTGAGCCTCCCAGAGGCCTTGTATGGTCACTAGTTGGCCAGGTTGAATATTCATCAGTCTATCCCCCATTGTGTCTCCTTGGAATCCAGATGATTTTAATAATTCGTCAGTTAATTTGTCCGCTTCTATAACTGCAAATTTCCATTCTGCTTCACGTGTTGAGTTAATGTGTTTCTCAATTTCAACCCAACGAGCATCTAATCCCGATGTGGTACCTGATGGTGGCAAGAGGTTTTTGGAGAGGTCTGTTTTTGTGGAAAACAATTCTCTTGTTTTTAATAATATCCTTACCCAAAATATCCCAATCAATACACTAATCACTATCATGATTATTTTTACGATATTCCAGTTTGCATCGGCTCCGAATCCAGGAAGATATTCTAAAGCTTGAGCAACCGTAAGTTTTCCAATTTCAAAATCGGACACTTGATACAAGCTCGAGACGGTACTCTCTATAAGGTTGTCGTTGTTTATTAGCATTATTCTCGCGGCTGTTATTTCATTGATTGCTCGAGTTGGTAGGATACCTTTAAAAGAGTCTCTTCGTCAAAAGAACGACCGATTATTTGAAAGCCTACAGGCATTCCACTCGTTGTCCCATTTCCACACGGAATTGAGATTCCGGGTAGGCCTGTAAGATTAACCGGAACGGTATAAACGTCTTCCATATAGAGAGACAGTGGGTCTGATATTTTTTCCCCAATCTTAAATGCTGTGTGAGGAGCAGTGGGTCCAACAATAACATCAACTATTTTGAAAGCATTATCAAAATCTTTTTTTATTAAAGCCCGCACCTTTTGAGCCTTTAAATAATAAGCATCATAATAACCCGACGATAATGCATATGCCCCGAGCATTATTCTTCTCTTTGGTTCAGCCCCAAATCCTTCAGAACGGGATTCTAAATAAGTATCCAGAAGAGTTTTGGCTTCTTTGGATGAGTGGCCATATCGAATACCATCAAACCTCGATAAATTAGCGGAAACTTCACTGGGAACGATTATGTAATAAGTAGCTAAAGCATATTCAAAATTAGGTAAACTTATTTCAACAATTTCAGCACCCAACTTCTCGAGTTTGGTAATGGTTGATCGTATTTTTTCTTCAACCTCTCCATCTAATCCTTTTCCAAAAAATTCTTTTGGAACACCGACTTTTAATCCTTTTACTTCATTTTCAAGATTTTCAGTAAAGTCGGGAACTTTGTTTGATACGGTAGTGGAATCAAAAATATCTTGTCCGCAGATAGTATTTAAAACCAAAGCCGAGTCATAAACATTTTTGGTTAGAGGGCCAATCTGATCTAAAGATGAAGCCATGGCCATTAATCCGTGCCGCGAAACTCTACCGTAGGTGGGTTTTAAACCAACAACCCCACACAGACTAGCCGGTTGGCGAACAGAACCCCCAGTATCAGAGCCAAGAGCAAAAACACAAAGATCAGCAGCCACGGCAGCAGCAGAACCACCAGAAGAACCACCGGGGACTCGAGTTAAGTCGTGGGGGTTCTTTGTTGGTCCAAAAGCGGAGTTCTCAGTAGAAGTTCCCATGGCGAATTCATCCATGTTGGTTTTTCCAAGAATCATTGCGCCAGTCTTATTAAGCTTCTTAATAACTGTTGCATCGTAAGAAGAAATATAATTTTTAAGTATTTTAGAACCAGCAGTTGCGATAGTTCCTTCAATTAGCATATTGTCTTTAATCGCACATGGAATGCCATAAAGTTCACCATGAGGAGGACTTTCTTTTGGTTTTTCAAAAACAGAAAGATACGCGTTTAATTCTTTGTTTTCTTTGCTAATTTTATCTGAGTACTTTTTAAAAATCTCCTCAGTCGTAAAATGACTCTTTGAAAGGCCATCTCGGACATCCTTGATTGTAAGTGATGGTTCCATTATTTGTGTGCTAAAACTGATTTAACTTTTATAAACCTGTCGTCTTTGTGTGGTGCTTGGCCAATAAGTTTTTCGTTCAAATTTTCATCCATCTTAAACTCCCCTCTTGACTCATCACTGCGGAACGAATCAACCAATCCGGTTGTCTGATATAATGGCTCAACTCCGGTTGTATCCACCTCGTTTAATTTGTTGATGTATTCTAAAATTGAAGACAGATCTTTTTTGAGACTTTGTTCTTCTTTTTCACTTATTTTTATTCTCGCTAGCTCAGCGATATGTTTTACTTCTTTATCGGTTAGCATAAATAGATGTAGTGGGTAGGTAGGGATTTCAGCCTACCGAATCATGGATTGCCTGCCATGCGCCTTTTTCTCGGCCATACCCACATTTTTAGATTATCACATTGCCAGCATTTCCAAAAATTCTTTTTCATCCAGAATCTTTACTCCAAGTTTTTGAGCTTGGTCATATTTAGAGCCAGGATTGTCTCCAGCAATAACAAAACTCGTATCTTTGCTAACTGAAGATGAAATTTTACCACCAAGAGTTCGTATTTTTGCTCCAGCTTCTTCTCGGCTCATTGTTTCAAGAGTGCCAGTCAGAACAAATGTTTTTCCGAACAGTTTGCCCTTAACCAATCCTTTGTCAGTGATTATTTTTAATCCTGCTTGTTCAAACTTTTTTAATATTTTTTTATGGTACGGACGTTTAAACCATTCGGCAATGCTATGAGCGACAACCGGACCGACATCTTCAACTGTGGTGAGTTCTTCTTCCGATGCTTCCGCGATCTTCTCTAGTGTGTGGAAGTGTTGAGCTAGAACGCGAGCAGTCTCTTCTCCCACATGCATGATGCCGAGAGCATAAACGAATCGTGCGAGAGGAACTTCTCTGCTGTCATTGATGGCCTTAATAACGTTTGCGCTTGATACTTCGGCAAACCGATCTAGGTTTTGGAGATCTTCGATTTTGAGGGTAAATAAGTCTGCATAGTCTTGGACTAGACCAGCATCCATGAGAGCATCTATAATTTTTGGACCAACACCGTCAATATTCAGGGCATTGCGGGAGCAAAAATGATAAATGGTGATTCGTTGGCGAGCTGGACAATCAATGTTTGGACAATAGGATGCAACCTGTTCAGCTTCTTTTTTGATGGGGGTATTACAAACAGGACACTTTGTCGGAAGTTGGAAGTTTTTTTCTTTGCCAGTTCTTAATTCCGTCAGAACATTAAGGATGTCGGGTATTACATCTCCAGCTCTTCCGACGACAACAGTGTCTCCTATTTTTACACCGAGGCGTTTAATTTCATCCATATTGTGGAGGGTTGCTCTAGAAACAGTGGTGCCTCCAATTGAAACAGGCTTAAGATGAGCAACAGGAGTAAGGACCCCTGTTCTTCCGACTTGAATTTGAATATCCTCAATAATTGTCTGAGCGGACTTTGGTGAAAACTTGAATGCAATCGCACCTCGAGGCGATTTACCAATGACACCAGCACGTCGATAAACCCCATTGTCATTTATTGAAACGACAATGCCATCAAACTCATAATCTAATTTATCGCGTTTTTCTTGCCATGTTTCCCAGAATGAAATTATATCTTCCAGGGTGTTGGCGACTTTACCATGAGGATTAGTTCCGATCCCCCACTCGTTTAGAGCTCGGTATTCATCGGCATGACTTTTAAAATCATCGCCATATGTTCCATCAATACCGACTACGCTGTAGGCATAAAAAGAAAGTTTTCTGCCAGCGGTAATACGTGGATCAAGTTGGCGTATTGTTCCGGCGGCAAAATTACGTGGATTGGCATAAGTTTTTTCATTTTTTTTGACTTGCTCTTTATTTATTCTGGCAAATTCTTTTTTGGTTAAAAATACCTCACCTCGGACGAGAAGTGTTTTTGGAATGGGGCGGTCTTCGCTGCGAAGGCGTAATGGAACAGCATCTACCGTTCGGATGTTTTGAGTGACATCTTCACCAACAAGGCCATTACCCCTGGTAGATGCTTGTGTGAGTTCTCCGTTCTCATATCTAAGTTCAATGGCGAGGCCATCCATTTTTAGATCGCAATAGTAGTTTCCAGTATAATCTTGGCCGAGGAAGTTGTTTAAGCGTTCTTGCCAGTTTCGTAAGTCTTGGTGACTGAAAGCGTCATTTAATGAAATCATTCGTCCTGGGTGTGTGACTTTTGTGAACCCTTCTAGTGGCTCGCCAGCAACGCGTTGAGTTGGTGAATCGGTGGTAACTAAATTAGGGAACTCTTGTTCTAAGTCAAACAACTCTTTTTTTAGAGAATCCAAAGCCTCATCCGATATTTCTTGACGATCTAAAACATGATAAAGATAACGGTGATGGTTAATCGTTTTCTTGAGTTTCCATATTCTTTCTTTGGCTGCATCCTTGTTCATGTGTTAGGTTAATTATCTGACCGTAGTATACCAAACCAAAAGGCTCTGAAAAGAGTCTTTTGGTTAACTTTTTAATCAAATCTTAGTTAATTAATCCTCAACTATATCAAGCGATCTCGTGACTCCTTTATATGTTCCTACCGCCCGATGGTTTAAGGGGTCTTCTGCTGGAGCACATGTGGCTATTCCAGAACCAAAATAAATTGTATAGGTTGCGATAATTGATATTGTTGGAGTAACTACTGACGGGGTTCTTCCTCTTTGTTCGTGTAAACACCATTCTAGGGCACTGTCGGCAGTGTAGACCGCAGCAACTGAATTTATGGCTTCGGTTGATGTTTTAAGGCGAGGTAAATAAATATTACCCAAAGACAAGGTTATGGTTAAAATAACCCCAAGCATTAAGACTGAAAAAATTAAAATTGAACCTTTTTGATTTATCATGGATTTTGAAACTCATCTGCCACATTTCTAGAAGTGGTAGTTGTTTGGATGTTTATTTGCAGTATGTCTTTACCTGTTCGATTTTGAACAGAAGCAACTACGGATACTCGCGGGCTCTGGTTGTCATTGGTCAAAGATCCAATAATGCAGAAATTCATTCTGGTGAAATTAACATTGGAACCACTAACATCTTCATAGCTTCCGCCTCCAACACTTCTCTGAACTATTCCACCGTTTGTTCGATAAATCACGGCTCCTTTTGTTGGGTGTGTGAGAGTTATGGTGGTCGCAGTGCAACCAGAAGATTCTTGGTCAGAAATCCTACTTACTCTTATGTCTCTGGACATCTCCTCTAGTGCTAAAAGAGAATTGTCCTGAATTTTTTGAACAGCAAACCCTCGTCTTTGCAAATTTATAATCTGTACAAAAATAGCATTAACACTCAGTGCGATTATTGAAAAAATCAAAGAAGTCACTAAAACTTCTACTAAAGTAAAACCATTTTCATTTTTATGACTTTTCATAATTTTATTTCCAATCAAACAAATGTGATTCGGCTTTTACACTTCTTGCCCTTTCCCCCCTTTCTGTCCAGTTGACCTCGCTTATAATTCTTAATTCTTCAGAGTTTATTTTTGTTATGGTTATAGTTCTTCTGAATATCGTATCTGCCCCTGAGGAATAGTTATATAGACCATTTGTTATTTTAAGGGGCGGATTGCCTCCTAAAGAAATAAGATCAATTGAATTCCAGTCAATTCTGTAAATTCCATCAGGTAGTCCAGAATCAAAAGACAATCCGTTATACCAATTAGCATCTCTTAGTGCTCGGATGACCTCAAGACCTTCCTGGGAAAGGTTGGCCGCAACTAAGTTGTTTTGGATGATGGACGCGGTAGAAGAAATATTACTAGAGAGAACTAATGCTGGCCCCAACGCGACAGTTAAGACAACCAAGGACACTAAAGCCTCAATTAAGGTGAATCCTTTAGATGATCTTAATGATGAATTATTATTCAATTTTTCCAGATGTTGATACATTTATAGTTTTACAATCTCCAGGACAGACACCGCCCTTTTTGCCGATTGTGATAGTTACAGAGGCACTCGATGAAGAATTGCTAATGTAGGTATAGGGATGAGGCGGTTCCCAGAATATGTCACTGAAACTACCTTTAAATTCAACCTTTTCGTTACTAAAAATTTTAGTTGCAATTACTGAATCTGCGCCGTCAAGATTTCTGTTCAGTGATTTACAATCACCTGAACTTGCGTCAGGGCCAACATAGATAGAATATGAAGTTGTGTTGATGTAATGAACTCCATAGCCACACCTTATTTTGGACCCAGAGCCACTGTCATACTTTGTGCTTGCAAGAGCTTTGGACTGAGCAGACCTTAGGTCTGCTATGATAACAGTAGTACTTTCGTTTAAGTCTAAGCGAGTTCTTTGAAAACTTAGAAGCATAAAAGTACTAATAATCGCGGTTATTGTGGCTACCACCACGACCTCAATCAGAGTAAAACCAGTTTTCGTGTTTTCGGTTTTTAATTTTAAATTATTCATTTATAATTTCTATCCTATCTCCGCCGCGAACTTCTTTCTTGTTTAGGTCTTGAACGGGAATTTTTCTGGAGTTAAGATAAAAAACAAAGTATTTGTTACCAGCCCCGTTTGTGTGACCATCTATCTCTAGAACACTTACATCGGAGGATTCGTTAATAGCATAATTAAATTTAATTTTTCCAATTGAAACTGCAGCGTTAAGCGCATCCAACACTGTCATATTGTCAGTCACTTCACCCTCAAAGAATCTTTTTTCTGTTTCAAAATTTATAAACAATGTAGCTAGTTCCGGTGCAGAGTCACCTGAAAAATTAAAAGATAGTTTAAGGAAAGAAGCCACCCCCAGTAGGGCTATTAAAAGAATAATTTGAGCAAAGACTGGTTTCTTAAAAAAACTGATTAGTAATTTTTTGTAGTTCATTTTGAAAAATAATTATTATAATTGAAATTCCGGCCAAGAAAGAACCGAAAGGTAAAGCAGTTTTACGATTAGCTCTTCCAAGTAGCATTAAGACGATCCCCACCAATGCTGCCGTCCAAACTGATAGTATCAGAGCTAAAAATCCCAAAGGATAGCCAAGTACCAATCCAATCAAGAACATAAGCTTGGCATCTCCAAAGCCCATCCACTCCCCCCTAGAGGATAAGTGTATTATAGCAAAAATACCGCCCATGACTAAAGCGGATAATAATAAGCTTATAAAATCTGGTTGTCTGAAAAAATAATTATATAAAGACGCAATAATGATTAGTGGTAAAACTATCTTGTCTGGAATTAAAAAATAAAGATAATCAAAAAAGACCAAAACAACGAAAGAGGTTATAATCAGCAGGAAATAAAAATCAGTTATCCCAATTGTGGGTTTATATATTAGGTAAAACAATGAAAAAGAAAATGCAGTGACTATCTCGGTTAGAGGATAGATTTTGGATATTTTGTTTTTACAACTTCGGCACTTTCCTTTTAAAAACACATAACTTAAAACAGGAAGTAGGTCATACCATTTAAGTCGTTCTAGACACTTAGGACACTCAGACCGACCCATCAAAATACCGCCCTTTTTATCTAATCTAAAAATAACGACGTTTAAAAAACTCCCAATGATTAATCCGATCAAAAAGATAAAGAAAATGTCCATGGGTTAATTATATCAGATTTATCTCCACGCCTACTCATGGATGTGGAGATAAAAACAAAACTCCGCTACTAGCGGAGTTTTGTTTGAGAGATCATTCTATTGGCTTTGACCTTGGTCGTAGACACAATCTATGGCAGCTGTTGTGCAGTTGACACCATTAGCGTCAGCTCCGTTTTGGGTTTGTCCTGTCCATCCAGTAGAATCAATATCCGCATCGCTTTTTAGGGCGGCGGCAGACTGTTCAAGCTCAGCCCACATGTGATATTTTGTCAGTCCACTGTAGGCATAATTGTAAGTGTAATTGCCGTTGTTTAATGGATCTGATGGAAGTTGGGTCATGTACTTAGGAACAAAAAGTGCAGCCAAAGCAGCCCAAGTTGCAACCTGAGGATATTGACCTGAATCGTCAAAGTAGAGTTCCGCTGCGGTTCTTACCTGGCTTACGTCAACAATTCTCTTTGCATCTCTTGCTCTTTGTCTGGCAACACCTAATTGAAGCAAAAGTAGTGTGGCCAAGATACCAATAATAGCAATGACGACTAGCAATTCGACCAATGTGAAACCTTTTTGGTTTTTATTTTTCATACACTAAGTATACAACTTAAATTATTATGTTAACAAACTCTAGTTATCAACATTAAGATAAGGTGTTTGATATGGGGCAATACACTAGGTTACGTTTACTAGATTATATATTGGGAGCAAAATTGCGGACACCAAAACTGCCACAGCGACACCAAGAACCAATACTAAGATAGGCTCAATCAATGTGGCTATGTTGTCTATGGTTGTATCGGATTCAGATTTATAAAATTTAGAAATATGTTCAAGCATAAAATCTAATTTTCCAGTCTTCTCCCCTATTGCCACCATGGAGGACATTAGTGGTGGGATTTCTTTGTATTTAATAAACACATCAGAAATGGTTCCTCCTCCTCTGACATTTTCTTCAGCATCAAGGAGAATTCTTCTATAATTTTCATTACCAACAAGATCAGATGTGATGTGGATGGTATCTAGGATTGGTATTCCCGATTTAATCAGGGTAGACAAACTCTCTGATATTCTGGCCAGATATAGATTCCTAACTACTGTTCCTAATGCTGGCATGTTTATTTTGAAATTATCAAACGCGGTTTTACCTCCAGGTGTTTTAATATATTGCCACCCGAAGAAAAGGGATCCAAAAATTAAACCAGCAAGGTAATAAAGATAATCATTAACAAAAGTAGTTACCCAAATCAAAGCCCGCGTGGTTAGTGGTAGGTCATTAGCGCCGACATCTTTAAAAATAGCTAATAATTGAGGCAAAACATAAACAACCATAATGCCAGTAACAACAATAAGGGCAAAAACTACGAATGCTGGATAGGCCAACGCGCCTTTTATTTTTGAATTTATTTCCTGACTTCTTTCAAGGTGATCAGCTAAATAAAGTAATGCCTCATGAAGTTTTCCGGACACTTCTCCTGATTGAACAAGTTTGATGTAAAAAGAGGAAAATTGCTCAGGGTGAACAGCCAACGCATTCGACAAAGAAGAACCCCCTTCAACCGCATCAGATATTTCTGATAATATTTTTCTTAAGGTGGGTTTTTCGAATTGACGAGCCAGAGTTCTCAATCCTTCAGCCAAAGGCATGTCGGCATCTATTAGTGTTGAAAGTTGGCGAGTAAAAATAACAACGTCTTTATTTGTGGGTTTTTGAAAGTACTTATTTAAATCTATTGAAAAAATATCCCCTTCTAGTTGTTTAATGGATAAAATTAAGTAACCCTTACTTTGAAGAGTATTAACTGCTACGTTTTCATCTGGAGCTTCTATTTTCCCTTCTATTATTTCACCGCTTTGGGTTTTGATTTTGTATAAAAAATTCATATTATTGTAACAAGTTTTTTAATTCGGCCTGATTAACTGAATAGAACTCCGCTCTTTCCCAGCTAATTTCTTTTCTTCTGACAAGATCTGCTAATGACCTGTCTAGACTTATCATTCCGATGTCTTGGCTGGTCTCAATAACCATGTCCATTTGTCTTGGGCGATTATCTCGAATGAGGGTTCTGATTGCTGGAGTAGCAATCATGACTTCTACTGCGGGAATAAGGCCACCCTTTATTCTTGGTATTAATCTTTGTGAAATTATACCCGAGATGGTGTTGGCGAGTTGATTTCTGATTTGAGATTCTTGGTTGGGTGGAAAACTATCAATAATTCTTTCAATCGTCTGAGAGGCACTGTTGGTGTGCAATGAAGTTAAAACTAAGTGTCCTGTTTCTGCCGCAGTTACCACTGCACTCATGGTTTCATAGTCTCTTACCTCCCCTACCATAATAACATTGGCATTCTGCCTAAAGGTTGATCGGATGGCTTTATGAAAAGAAAATGTATCTTGGTAAACCTCTCTTTGATCTATGATGCTTTTGTTGGGTGTAAAAATGTATTCAATCGGATCTTCGATGGTTACGATCTTTTCAGCGCGCTCTTTGTTTATCATGTCCACTATGGCTGCCAGTGTCGTGGATTTACCGTGACCATTTGGTCCTACAACCAAAACGAAACCCTGAGACAATTTTGAGAATATTTTGGTTATTTGGGGCAGGTTTAACTCATCAATTGTTTTGACCTCGTTGGGAATCAATCTTAAAGAGGCGGCTAAACCACCCTTAGTTTGATATGCATCCACCCTGAATCTGTTCTGCCCCTCTAATTCATAGGAAAAATCCAACTCTTTTTCTGAAAGAAATCTGGCCTTACGTTCTTCTCCCAAAAGAGCGAAAATTAAACCTTCTAAGGTTTCTCGATCTAAAATCTTCTGCTGATTTAGCATTATTAGGCGACTGTCTATTCTTATTGTTGGATAGTGTCCGGGAGATAAATGTAAATCAGTCGCTCCTTGCTGAGCGGTTGTTAAAAGTAATTCTTCTAAATATTTTTTTGAATCAATCATGTTATGCACTATCGCCTGCTTGAGCAATCTCAAGTAACTCCTCTAATGATACTACCCCTTTTAATACTTTCAAAATTCCATCTTGAAACATTGTAATCATTCCTTGCTTTTTCGCCTCTGCACGAAGAGCTGATTCAGAGATATCTCCCAAAATTATTTTTTCCAGATCATCACTCATTTCCAACATTTCAAAGATAGCTATTCGGCCCTTAAAAGCCTTACCTCCACATTTTTTGCACGGATTTTCTAGATTTGGTTTGTGTATGGTGTAGCCAGACTTGGAAAGATGCTCTTTTTGATAGCTATCAGGCATATCAAGGATTGCCGTAGTTATCATTTGCTCTTCGGCGGTGTTAGCCTTAACTTCAAGTTTGCATTCTGCACATAATCGTCGCAATAGTCTTTGAGCAGCAGCAACATTTAAAGTTGATGGAATTAAATATTTCTCAACGCCCATATCTATTAAACGAGGGACGACCCCTAAAGCGTCGTTAGTATGTAGGGTTGAAAGAACGATGTGGCCAGTCAAAGCAGCTTGAGTGGCCAAGCTTGCTGTTTCTCTGTCTCTTATCTCTCCCACCATAATAACATCAGGGTCTTGCCTCAAAATGTGACGTAAACCACTAGCGAAGGTGTACCCAATTTCTTCGTGAACTTGGGATTGGTTAACTCCATCAACAAAGTATTCAATTGGATCTTCAAGGGTAACAATGTTTACGTCTTCACTGTTCATTCTTTTAAGCATTCCGGCCAAGGTTGTGGATTTACCCGAACCCGTTGGACCAGTTATGAGGATGCTTCCAAAAGGTTTATCCATCGCTTTTTGTATTACTTCTTCTGATCTTCCATCTAATCCCAAGTCTGCCAACTCAACTTTACCTGTCAGAGGATCCAAAATACGCATTACAACCTTTTCTCCGTTTTTTGTAGGAAATGTTGAAACACGAAAATCTACTCTGCGCGTACCAAGTTTGGTAGAAAATCTTCCATCTTGAGCTAGGCGAGTTTCGTCTATTTTTAAATCAGATAATATTTTGATGCGAGTTACGACTGCTGATTGGAGAGCTTTTGGCAACGTTAGTGTCGTGACAAGAATGCCATCAATTCTGAAACGTGTTCTAACCCTATCCTCAAATGGTTCAATGTGAATATCAGAAGCTCTTGATTCAACGGCATGTTTTACTAAGACGGCTACTATTTTGGACACAGGTGCCTCAGCTGTGATGTCTTCAATGGATTTAATAGCGCCCCCTTCTTCTTCTCCGGCCTTTTCTTCGGTTAGGGATTCAAGAGCCTTACCAACTTCACCTGACAAGGTTCTATAGTTTCTAATGATTGTTTCAAAATCACGATAACTTACTAAATATTTATCTAGTACTAATTGTTTATCCTCTGCTATAAATTTTAAAGCCTCAAGAGCATCAATGGCTTCCGGATTAATTATGGCCACCTTCAACACATTCCCCTCTTTTTCAAATGGGGCAATTCTGTAAAAATTAACAATATCTTCGGAAAATTCTTTTAAAACTTCACGATTAAATTCATATCCTTCTAGGTCAACGGTGGGTAAGTGGTAAAGCTTTGATTTTAACACCAGAAGGTCTGGATCAGATATAAGTGCTTTGTCTATTAAAATTTGACCAAAATCTTTGTTCTCGTTTTGGGCCAGATCTGAAAAAGGCGCGATGTCTTCTGTCGTGATTACATTAAGACGAACTAATTCGTCTATAAGAGTTTGGGGTATTTTTATCGGCATGACATGTTTATCTATGAGCGAAGCGAATAGTTATAAACTTGTCACCCGCCTTAGGCGGGTAAGCATTTGTAGCCAATCGCTTCGCTTTTGGACAAATGCTTAAATCGGGGCAAAAATATCTCTCTTTCCTGTAACTCCAGGATTTACAGGTGACTCTCCAAAAATTTCTAAGGCTTTGTATTTTTTATTGTCTAATATTGAAAAATCTATTTTTAAATTCTCAAATTTTTTAAGATCGTCTCTTGCCGCTACTGGAGGTGGATCAATAAGGACTCTTGCTGGAACTACCCATTGTGAGTAGTAAAAATATCCCACAGCGAAACCGGCCACCAATATTAAGGCTATTATAAGTGTGTTCTGGTTGTTTGATTGTTGTGGAGCCATTATTTTAAATAATACGCGTTTCCTTTAATTGTGAAATTTAAAACTGAAATTGTCCCTGTTCCGACCGCTGCATCAACCGATGTTATGTCTACAAGTCGTAGGTTTTTTTCTAAACCTCTAAGGAAATTAGTTAAGCCGGGGTAGGTTCCATTCAGACCAATGTCCAAAGACAAAAGATTAAAAGGACTAGCATCTGCGTTAGATGTTTTTTGGCCGATTATTGACGAGCTAAACAGTTCAACTCCATTTTTTGCGGACACATCATTAATGGCTGATAAGATTTCAGCGACACTTTTCTTTGAAGGGACAATTGCTGACAGCTTGGTGATTTCAGGAATCCTTTTTTGGTATTCAGTATTTAATTTTTTTATATTAGCGATGATTGTGTTTCTGGAACTTAAAAGCTCTTCTCGTTCTTTAATGGCAACATCTAGGTCAGAAATTCTGTTATAGGTTGGAAAAGCCATTGCCCAAAACAAAACAATGGTTATGGCTATCAATCCTGCTCCGGTGTAGTTTTTGTTCATTCTTTTATGAATTTAGTTTTATCAAATTCTATCTTAATACTGAATTCTAATTTTCCTGAAGTTAAGACGTGAACATTGATAAGGGCCAAATCTTTTATTGAATCGTCTGAAACAAGGGCGGCCATTTGTTTTGCTACTACGGTATAATTTGGAGCTAGAGCTTTAAACTCAAACCTATTATCAGAAACAGCAGCAGCAAAAGTTAGGAACTGAACTTGTGGATGTAATAAACTCTCAACCTTACCAAATGCTTTTGACCAAACAATATGCGAATCAAGAAGAGTTGAGATAAGGGACAACTGTTTGTTTAGGACTAAAAGATTTGTCTCAACGTTTTTGTCTCGAGCTTTCTCAAGGTCTAGTATTTGCGCATCTAATTCTACCAACTTGTTTTCCATGGTGTTCTTGTAAAAATAAAGACCACCTATGGCAATAAGAATTAAGACAAAAATAGCGACTCCTGAGTAAAGAAGTCTGTTTTCTCCCGGAACTTTTACATCTATCTTTCTCCTTGTCTCGGGAAGCAATTGTAATCCACCTTGATCTGGCATCTTAATAAAGTATACCTTAATAGACTAAACTTGTTATCAACATTAGATATCTCTCATGGCAAGGCCCGCGGCGATAGAAAATGTGTTGGCCAATTCTTGAATGACGGGCTTTAATTGTTCGGGGTAAATAATTCTTGCAAAAGCATTAGCGCCATAAACATCCATATTCAGTTTTTGTTTAAAGTAATCTACGAAGCTGGGCATATTGGTCAATCCCCCAACAAGGAGAACCCTAGATATTTTTTGTTTTTTGGCACCTTCATAGTTGCTGATAGTTTTTTTGGTTTCAAAAACCATCATATCAATCAAAGAAACCATGGCCTCGTTAACAATATTTTCATCGGCCTTATTCATACCCATCTTTCTTTTTAACTCTTCCGCTTTCTCAATGCTTACATTTAAAGAACGGGCAATGGACTTCGTTATTTCAAAACCACCTATTTCATAATTATGACTTACTCGTTCGTACCCCTTATCAACGATAACAATTGAAGTGCTGCGCCCCCCAATGTTTACTATGGCTGTTGGGGACAGGTCATTTCCAAGGAGAGCTCTAATGAGAGCAGTGTTTTCCAACTCAAGAGCTTTTAGGTTTAATCCAGCACCTTTCATTATTCTTCTATACTTTTCAGTCTCATCCTTTGGTACGGCAGCAAGAAATACTTGTACTGTGGTCGGTTTTGGAACCGAACCAACAACTTTTGAAACAGTCGGATTCGTAATATCAATAATAGACCAATCAAGAATAACTTCATCCAGAGGTATCGGAATATATTTGCGAGCTTCAAAAGGTAAGGACTTGGCCAATTCTTGTTCTGAAAGATATGGTACCTCAATAATTGTTGTAAAAGTTGAAAAAGATGGAATCGAGGCTATGGCGTCTGTGGATTTAATATTGCTTTTTCTTATTAACTCTTTTAATCCCCAAATAATTTCTTGATCTGGTAGTTTCAAAATACTCTGACCCATGCCTGGTCCGGATGATTGGACGTCTGTGCCTTTTAGTTCAAAAAGGCCGTAATTTTTTAAAGCAAAACGACCGCCTGATTTATCAAGTTCAACAATTTTGATGGCAGCTGTCCCGATGTCGATGCCGAGTTTGCCTTTTTCTTTAAAAAGATTAAACATTACTACAATAAAAGTATAGCATAATATCTTTGTCTATATATTATGAATTATCCCCAGAAAGGCCTTGTTTGGCTCTTGGATACAATTTTCCCTATTAGATGTATAGATTGTGGTGATTTTGGCGATTATGTTTGTCGAGGATGTCTTGGGGCAATACCAACAAAGAAGTCCTTTGAATGCATAGGATGTAAAAGGAACACTCCTTTTGGGCAAACCTGTTTTCTTTGCACCAAGACCAACCCCGCTGATCAGTTGTTAATTGTGGCGGATTATAAGAATCACTTAGTTGAAAAAACTCTCAAGTTCTTTAAGTATAAATTTATATCTGATTTGGAACAGCCATTATCTGTTTTAATTAAGAAGTATCTTAAGTGGCTAACGTTGGATAAAAAGTTTAATGTCTTTGAGTCTAATCCCCTTTTGATTCCCGTGCCTCTTCATTTGAGGCGTTTAAATTGGAGAGGTTTTAATCAGTCAGAATTATTGGCCAAAAATATCTCCGATACATTTCAAATGGAAATGGCGGTTGATGTTGTTGAGCGAACAATTAACGCCACCCCACAGGCAGACATTAAAGAGAGAGAAGAAAGATTAAAAAATTTGAATGGAATTTTTAGGATAAAAAATAAAGAAAAAATAATTGGGCGAGAGGTGTTGTTGGTAGATGATGTTTGCACCACGGGAGCAACATTAAATGAATGTGCCAAGATCTTGAAGGCTGGTGGAGCCTCAAGAGTTGTAGCTTTGGTGGTTGCGAGGGGGTAAGTTGGCGGAGACGGGAGGATTCGGTCACAGATATTTTTCTACTGAAAAATTCCGCGACCCCGGCTCGCGCCAGCGCTCCGCCTTTCTCATCCTCCCTATCACGCATTGATACTAAATAAGGACAGCCACCGGCTGTCCTTATTTATCACTGCGGAGACGGGAGGATTCGAACCTCCGGACCGGGATAAACCGATCACCTCTTTAGCAAAGAGGCACATTAGACCACTCTGACACGTCTCCAAATCCATACTATTTTAACATTATTTTTGTTTCATTTCAACTTCTTAGGTAGGTTTTTATTGATATTTTGGGCTTAAAATGATATAATTTACGGGTTCAAATGGCAGACATTAAAGATATAAAAAACGGCAAAAACGTAAGACCACCAGTGGTGGTCGTTTTGGGTCATGTCGACCATGGCAAGACAAAACTCTTGGATACAATAAGAAAAACAAAAATAGCTGAAGGAGAATCTGGTGGGATAACTCAGCATATCGGAGCATATCAGACAGATATTAATGGGAAGATTATTACCTTTTTAGATACACCTGGTCATGAAGCTTTTACTGCCATTCGTTCTCGTGGGGCAAAAGTGGCCGACATTGCTATTTTGGTGGTTGCCGCCGATGAAAGCGTAAAGCCTCAAACAAAAGAAGCTATTAAAATTATCAAAGAAGCGAAGATTCCTTTTATTGTTGCATTAAATAAGATGGACAAAGAAGGGGCAAATGTTCAAAAGGTTAAACAAGACTTAGCGACAGAAGATGTTTTGGTTGAAGATTGGGGTGGAACAGTTCCTGTTATAGAAATTTCAGCTAAAGAAGGCAGAAACATAGATGCCCTTTTAGACATGATTCTTTTGGTGGCAGAGCTCGAAGAATTAAATGAAGATTTAGAATCACCGGCTACGGGAATAATAATTGAATCCAATCTAGATAAAAGAAGGGGCTACGTCGCCACCGTATTGATTCAAAAAGGAATTCTTAGTGTGGGCGACTGGCTCGTTGTTGGAACTGTTGTTGGAAAAGTAAAATCTATGGAAGATTTCATGGGCAAAGCCATTGTTCAGGCCAAACCATCTCAGCCTGTTTTGGTTACAGGATGGCCAACAACTCCGGATATCGGCAAAGAATTTGTTGTGGCTCCAAACAAAGACGAAGCAACTAAAATTGCTGAAGGTAATATTAACCTCGCTCCCCTATTCACTTTCTTTAAGGGTTCCGTTGAGACTGGTGATGAAAATAAAAAGTTTTTGAATCTTGTTTTTAAATCTGACGTCTCAAGTTCTTTAGAAGCAATAGAAGCTTCACTTAAGGCAATAAAATCAGTTGAGATTGGTTATCGTGTTATATCGTATGATATTGGTAATATTTCTGAAGCCGACATTAAAACAGCTGTTGCTTCAAAATGTCAGGTTATTGGTTTTAGGGTTGGAACAGAAGAGTCAGCAAAAAAAATAGCAGACAAAGAAGGAATCAAAATATCTAATTTTGATATTATTTATGAATTAATAGAATATGTTAGAGAAGAAATGTCAGCTCTCTTGGGAGCGGAGATAAAGAAAAATCCTCTTGGAAAATTAAAAGTTTTGGCAACGTTTAAAAAAGATGCTAGAGCTCAAATATTTGGAGGCAGAGTTATGTCAGGCAAAGTTGTCAGGGGGGCAATGGGAGATGTTACAAGAAACGGTTTAGTTGTGATTACGGGCAAGATTGGCCAACTTCAGCACAATAAAGAAGATATGCCTGAAGTTAAAGAAGGTCTTGAAGCTGGAATTAGGTTTGATATTGTTTCTAAAGATTTTGCAGATGTTAAGGTTGGAGATATATTAGATATATACGAGGAGGAAAGAATCAAGCGTTCTATTTAAGGTTAGGGCGGCGTAGCCAAGTGGTAAGGCAGGAGTCTGCAAAACTCCTATACGGCGGTTCGATTCCGCCCGCCGCCTCAAGTAAAAATATCAGATATAAAAAAGACCCTACTTGAGGGCCTTTATTTTTGAAAGGATTTTCTTGTTGATGACCCCCTTCTCTCTTGCAACCTTTTGGAGTTCTAAGAGATTGGGTTTGTGAGCAACGCAACTGGAAACGTTTATAAGATAAAATGAAGGAGGATATTCTTCCCCACTTCCTACTGTGTTTATGCAAAGTCCATTTGCTTCAAAGATTTTTTGAATTCTTTTTGCCGCTTCTTCGCAGGGTGTTTTAAAGCTAACAGAAAAAAGATTTTTCATTGGCCATTCTATGTCAATCGGGAGTCGGCAAACATCTTTGCAAATAAAACAAAGGCCGTGTCGATATTCAGACTGGCTTGGGTTCGTAAAAAATTCGCCCGTCTTTGGTGATCTCTTATCCTCTCTTGCACCCCACGCAGGTATGTTTTTGCGTGGATGCGTTTCTAGTTTTGGGGTAAAACACTTGCCGGTTTTATCGGTAAATCTAACGTAAAAAGATTTGAAGTTTCCAATGAGGATATAAAAAATAGATTCGCAGTTAGTATTTTTACATGTTACGACTAATCCACCACCACCCATGAATGACCACTTACTTGTAGCGTGTCCGCAAACAGGACAGCCAAATTTTTTATATTCCTTGTCGGATATGGCAAAAGTAATAACTTTTTTGGATGGTTTTGTTCCCAACACTTTTTGAGTCCTCTGATTTTAAAGAGCAAGAAGATTTTCTCACAAGTCCCGAGGGCTGTAAAGGAGGGTTTATATTATTTGGAATTTATGATAAATTAAGGCAGAAATATGTTTGCCCGGGTGGTGGAATTGGTATACACGCACGACTTAAAATCGTGTTCCGTAAGGATTGAGGGTTCGAGTCCCTCCCCGGGCACTTTAGTAAATTAAAATCGCTGTAATTACAGCGATTTTAATTTACTACTCAGTAGCCCGAGGGAGCGAGCCAACTGCTTGGCTCGCGTAGTGACTCGAAAAGCGCAGTGATGTTTCGCGAGCAATTGGCGAGCGAAACCACGAGCTGGGCCCGCAAGAGAATTGTCGGAAGACAATTCAACTTGTGGGCGAGTCCCTCCCCAGTAGTGAAGAATTATCTGTGACCGAGTCCCCCCCAGACTTCCTCCTCCTTTACCAATACCGCTAAATGCGGTATTTTTGTAAGCAATTAGTATCAAAGAAGGACCTTTACAATGCAAAAATGTGTACGAATGGCCGGGGCCATTATTTGCTTTATGTTTTTATCACTATCCCAAGCTTATGCTCAGAGCTTCGAGGTTTACAACCGTAAGTCATTTGTTAATCAGGGCGAAGTTTTAGTGGTGAGAGTCGCTTCCGATTTGGTTGGTAAAAATTTGGGGCTTCGTGTTTTTGATAGAGACTACCCTTTTGACTCTAATGGATTTGTTTTTGTTGGAGTCGAGATCAGTCAAAAGCCGGGTAGTTATTTGGTCTATTTGGTTGAATATCAAGAATATCAGAAAGCTAAACAGTTTGATTTCTATTATACTCACATAGATGTTAAGGAAACTGTTTTCGGAGATCCTTGGTTTGTTGGTTCACTTAGACCCAAAAATAAACTCATTCAAGAGCAACGTGCCAAAGAGCAGGCAATAAAAAACAAAGCATATAAATCCGCCAATTTTTATGAAAATTATGCGGTGGGGCCATTCTTGTATCCATTAGAAAGTATTGAAAAAACCGATAACTTTGGCACTCCCCGCTTGTACGGACAGCGTGATAAAAAGACAAAGAAAATAAAAATTCAACAAACTGTTTATCATGCCGGAACGGACTTAAGGGCCAGAACTCCCCTACCTGTTGTTGCAATTAATTCAGGACGAGTTCTGCTGGCCCATAATTTTCCGATTCAAGGGACAGAAGGAAACATGCTCATCATTGATCACGGCTCCGGAGTTATTTCTTTGTATCTGCACTTGTCTAAATTTAAAGTTAAGGTTGGAGATGTTGTTAAAAAGGGGCAGGTTGTTGCCTTAACAGGAGCAACGCCTCGGAAAGCATCTCCACATCTTCATTTCATGATTAAAGTTCATGGAACGAACGTTGACCCGCTAGTGTTTATTGATACAATCAACTCAGCCCTTCCTTATGGAGAAATACAATGAAGAAGATAATCAGACGAGTTCCTGCGCATACAGTCCGCTCTTTTCAATGTGAAGTTTGTGGAACTAAATATCGTACTCAAAGAAAAGCCATAGAATGTGAATCAAGAACAAAAGAAAAGAAAGTTTTTAGAGTTGGTGATATGGCTTTGGCCATTGAAGCAAGATTTTGTGCTAAAAATTCTTCTTTTAGCTATATGGCCATAGGTAAAATTGTGAAAATTGAAGGTCCGGTTTTGCCAGATTATGAATACGAGTGTAAGTGGTTGGGCGGTGACCCAGAGAGATTACATTCCCATGTCTATAAGTATTGGTTGAGTTTCAAGTGTCCTCATTGTGGCGAGAAAAGAAAACATCCATATTATGGACCAGAACTTAGATCTAAAAGATTTTAATGAACCGATTTGTCGGTTCATTTTTTGTTATGAAATTTCTTGTGCACTTCTCTAAGTTGCTTGTCTGTAACGTGAGTATAGATTTGAGTTGTAGTGACGGATGAGTGTCCGAGCATTGACTGAACGGAGCGGATGTCGGCACCATTGCGTAGAAGGTCGGTGGCATAACTGTGACGCAAGGTGTGAGGGCTGACACTCTTTCCCATGATGCCGGATTTGGTGGCGTATTTTTGAACTATTCTTTGGATGCTTCGTGGGGTAAGCCTTAAGTTGTCGTCTTTGGAAAAAGTTTTTGATTTAGGAATTCGAATAAAAAGAGCCTCATCAATGTCGGAACGCTTAGAGAGGTATTTACTGATGTCTTCTTTGGCGTCATCAGAAAGAAACACCACCCTAATCTTACTCCCCTTCCCGCGTATGCTTAGCTCTCCTCGAGTTGTGTCTATTTTATTTCTATCCAATGAACAAAGCTCAGAGACACGCATGCCAGTACTAAACAAAGTACCAAGAACAGCCCTGTCTCTTAATGTGTCTAAATTATCTCCTTCGGGTGATTTTAATAATCTTTCTAATTCATCAGCCTCAAGAAATGTGACTTCTCTATCTTCTTGTTTTCCTAATTCAACCTTTTCAGCTGGGACGGATTTTATATCTCTTTTGGCTAAATACTTCAAAAAATTTCTTAAGGCAATGATGTGATAGTTTTGGGTGACTTTTTTTAGAGTGTTCCCCTCTTTGTCTTTCAGGCGGTTTAAGTGAAGTCGGTACTGTCTTATTAAATCTTCGGTAATTCCTGATGGATTGGAAACTTTTGCGAATTGTAAAAATCTATCCAAATAACGCCCGTAATTCTCAAGGGTTTTAGCTGAACGATTCTTCTCTATTTCTAGATGTTCAAGATATTGGATTTTTAGTGTCTTAATGTCCATGGGTGGGCGGAGTGGTTTCCTGGTGGTGCTTTAGCCCACCGAGGAACTCTGTCGCATAATAAGTATAGAATTTTCTGTAAAAAATGGAAAGAAAAGAGGGTTTGCAGATTTGTTTTTGTTGTGGTAAAATAAGCAGATATTGAAATATTAACCGCGGTCATCTGGTTACGACTGGAAGATACGCACAAATTCATGTTAACTCCAAAGGAAAAAACAAAAGTCATAGACAAGGTCAAGATTCACGACAAGGATACAGGATCTGCTGAAGCGCAGATTGCTTTGTTTACTGAAGAAATTGAACAGTTGGCTAAGCACCTCAAAAAGCACGGAAAAGACAACTCATCCAGACTCGGACTTTTAAAGATGGTTTCAAAAAGAAAACGACTCCTGGATTACTTGAAAAGAGAAGCTCCAAAAAGACACTCTTCAGTTGTTAAGAAGTTAGGTTTGGATAAATAATAGAGTTTTCACTATCTCATGCACAAAGTAACGGTCCCTCAAAGAAAGAATCACAGAATTGGTGTTTTTGTCGATGTCTCAAACATGTACCATTCGGCAAAAAATCTCTATAAATCACGAGTAAATTTTCGTGAACTTTTGAAGGTCGCAACCGCAAATAGAGAGTTGGTTAGAGCTATTGCCTACGTGGTTAAATCCGATACCGATGAAGAGAAGGCCTTTTTTGATGCCCTTGAAAAGGCTGGTTACGAATTAAAATCCAAAGACCTTCAGATATTCCCAGGGGGAATGAAAAAGGGAGATTGGGATGTGGCTATTGCTGTAGATGCAATCAGCTTATCTAAACAACTTGATGTTGTGGTGCTTGTATCAGGAGATGGTGACTATGAGCCATTGGTAGAATACCTTAAATTCAGTGGAATAATCGTAGAAGTCGTTGGTTTCAAAAGAAGCGCCAGTTCAAAATTAATAGATGTTGCCAATAATTTCACAGATCTAGAGGAGTTGAAAGATAAGATTCTTCTGAAGTAAAAATCCAGCTAAAGGCTGGATTTTTCTTAAGTGTTGTGGTATCTTCATGATAAGTTAATTAACAACCAACAAGGGCGCAAAAAACTAACTATAAGGGGCTATAATTTGGCCAAATATCTTAATTATTACTTGAGATATTCGGCCAGTTTGTTTCCCTGCCTGCGCAGGCAGGTCACTCTTTTGTTGGTATTTAAACATGGCAGAAGTAAAAACATATAGTATGGACTTTGCGGGGAAAACCCTCAAGGTCGAATTAGGTCGTCTCGGTGGACAGGCTAATGGTGTTTGTGTTGTTCAATATGGTGAAACTACCGTTATGGTTAATGCCACCATGTCGAACGCTGAAAAAGCCGTTGACTACCTCCCTCTTCAGGTTGAGTACGAAGAAAAATATTATGCCGCCGGAAAAATTAAGGGCTCAAATTGGGTAAAACGCGATGGCAGACCAACAGAAGAAGCCATACTTGCAGGCCGATTAATTGATCGACCTCTCCGACCCAGATTTAATAATAAAATCAGAAACGAAATTCAGGTTGTTGCAACAGTTTTGTCGTTTGATTACGTTAACGATTCAGATATCGTGGCGCTTTTTGGCGCATCTCTTGCGTTGATGATTTCCGACATACCTTTTGATGGCCCGATTGCTGGTGTTCGTGTTGGCCGCGTAGACGGAAAACTGATCTTTAACCCTACTTATGCCGAACGAGCTTTGAGTGATTTTGACATTGTTGTTGCTGGAACAGAAACAAGAATTAACATGATTGAAGCCGGTGCAAAGATCGTTCCTGAAAAAGATATGTCTGATGCAATCAATGCTGGTTTTGAGTCCCTCAAACAATTGACTGATTTTCAGAAAAAAATTGCGAGCGAAGTCGGAAAACCAAAGAAAGAGCTTACTATTGCAGTACATGATGTCGCATTAGTTGAAGAGGTCCGAAAACTTACCGAAGACAAGCTTCGGGTTGCTCTTTATTTACCTGGCAAAGGCAAGGACGAATTGTATGAAGGAATTGGTCAGATTAAGACTGAACTCATGGACCATTTTAAGGCTACATATGAAGCAGACCTTAATCTTGCTAAAAAATTAAGCGAAGTAAGCGTAATTTTTGAAGAAGAAATAGATCGAATGGTTCACAAGAATGTCCTTGAGGAAGGAAAACGACCAGACGGAAGAAAGATTGATCAACTTCGTGCTCTATCAGCTGACACCTCAATTCTTCCTCGTGTTCACGGTTCAGGATTGTTTAATCGGGGAACAACACAAGCTTTGTCTATTTTGACACTTGCTGCTCCAGGCATGGAACAATGGCTTGAAACCATGGAAATAAATCTTACAAAGAAGCGCTTTATGCATCATTACAGCTTTCCTCCATATTCAACTGGTGAGGTAAAACGTGTCGGTGCCCTTGGACGCAGAGAGGTTGGACATGGATATTTGGCAGAACGTTCTCTTGAGCCAATAATTCCCGACAAAGACGCATTTCCTTACACCATTCGTTTGGTGTCAGAAATTCTATCGTCTAACGGTTCTTCATCCATGGCCTCGGTTTGCGGTTCCACTCTAGCGTTAATGGATGGTGGAGTTCCTATCAAATCCCCTGCTGCCGGTATTGCTATGGGATTGATGTTTGATGAAAAAAATGAGAAGTATAAAATCCTTACCGACATTCAGGGACCAGAAGATCATCATGGTGACATGGACTTGAAAGTTGCTGGAACCAAAGATGGTGTTACTGGTATGCAGATGGATGTAAAAGTTGATGGTATTACTCCCAAAATAGTTGAAGAAACATTAGCGCAAGCCCTTAAGGCTCGCTTGGAAATTTTGGATGTTATAAATAAAGCAATTTCTGCTCCGAGAGCTGAATTATCAGCTCATGCACCTCGCATACAAACCGTGAAAATAAATCCCGCCAAGATAGGAGCCCTTATTGGCCCAGGCGGAAAAGTAATTAATGAAATCATTGAGAAAACCGGAGCTGAAATAGATATTGAAGATGATGGTTCCGTATTCGTCACATCTATGACTCCAGAAGGAATGAAAAAGGCCTTAGCTCTTATCGCCGAGGTTACTTACGAAGTAAAAACTGGAGATGAATTTGATGGCACAGTTGTAAGCATCAGAGACTTCGGGGCCTTTGTGGAAATAATGCCTGGCAAAGATGGAATGGTTCATGTATCTGAAATCAGCAACGAAAGAGTAAGCAAAGTAACTGATGTTTTGAAGGTGGGTCAGGAAGTCCACGTCTGGGTCAAAGCCGTAGATGACACAGGAAAGATAAGTTTGACGATGAAGGGGCACAGATAGATCGCTCCAGAACCCAGCCACCTTCAGACACGCCTCCGATAAAACCGCTCCTCCGTGAGCGGTTTTATCTCGGCTATAATCGCATTGTCTAATCGCCGACTGATAGACTTCGTCCAATATTGTATCAGTCGGTTCAGCCAACGTCTCAAATGTCTTCAGATGACTGAGTTCCTGCGCTAATGTTAAAAATCGGCTCAAAAAGCTGGTTTTTTGTTATAAATCATGGTTTGACAAAATGGCTTAAAATGTGGTATAATTTAAATACGATTCGTTCTGTAAAAATTCGGTACGCGCGCTTAGCGCGCAGGAGGCAGTATGACGCAACTTCGTTGGGTAATGATCTGCTTGCTCATTATCGGTCCAAGTGTAGCGGACAGGATCAGCAAGAACAGCGAGATTGGGTCGCTCAAGGCACAACTCGCTGCTGCTCAACCCAAGGACGACGGCGCCGTTGTCTACGTCTGGCCCGCCGAGGGCTTTGACGACGTCAACCTCGATCGTGTCACCTGGACTGACGAGAAGGGTCAGAACCACGTCTGGGCATGTGGAGAGATGCGGGAAGATGGAAATGTTTCCCGCTACGGACGCCTCGTCGGCATCAATCGAGTTGGCTGGGGCATCGCTGAGGTCAGCAACATCATCAAGTAGTTGTTGACCCATCGACCAAGATAGGAGAATCCATGAAGAAATCAAAGACATTCTGGTTCTGGCGGATGCTCCTGAAGCTCCGTCGTCGCAACCCCATGACGATGACGGGTTGCCCCGTCAAACAGCAACCTGTCGTTCGGTCCTAGGTCGACCTCGGCACAGAAGAGACCTCACGCATAGCGTGAAGCTCACTGTGTTGAGGTCTTTTTTGTTTACAAATGTTTACAACTTATTCTTTGGTTGTGTTAAAATTATCTCAAGCATAATCATAATCTGTTTTTTGGTTTTTAGTTTTGATACTAAATTTCTGAATACCAGATTTAAACACTACTCATGGCAGATGACCAGAAACCCCAAACTATGGACATAAATGACTTGGTTAGGGAATTAAGTAAAAGTTCTACAAATCCTGTAGCACCGACACCGCCCCTTGCGCCTTCAACTCAGGCACCAAGACCTATTCCCTCAACACCTAAACCGCCAGTATCTCCCCCAATGGCTGGTTTACCCGCAACTCCTCCTTCGCCAGCACCAAAACCATTTGTCCCACCAACCACGGTGAGACCTCCAGTTGTTCCAACTCCAACACCTAAACCAGAAGCACCACGACCACAATTTAATGTTCCCCCTCAGTCATTTGCTCAATCAAAACCAGCCCCAGCTCCATCTTCTGTTACTCCCCCACCAACCTCGGGCGTAAAAGAATATCAATCTTCAATCAGAACAATGAGTGAGGATATTTCTAATATAAAACAAGGCCAAAAACCAGCCGGAATTAATATTCCCAGAAAGGTTGAACAAGCAGCTCCTGCTCCTCAACCCGTCGTTCCTAAGCCAGCAGTACCAGGTCAGCAATTCAAAGTTCCAAGTGTAAATTTGGGCGAAAGCCAGAAAACGGGCCCACTAGCTCAAATGAAAGATGCCCCAAAACCACCAGCAACTTCAGAGGAAAAGTCACAAATTTATGTTCCTGAGGCTGGGTCCAAGGGCGGTAATCGTAATGTGTTATTTTTGGGAATCGGCGCTATAGCATTGGTGGCCGGATTTGCATACTGGTTCTTTATCTTAAGAGCACCAGCCCCGGAGATTGTAATTGAAACTCCTACGCCAACTCCAACAGAAACACCAGTTCCAACCCCTACTCCAACATTGAGCTCTATGTTTTCCGGAGTAGTAAGAGAGAGTGTCAGTATCAAACAGACTGGAGCACTAGCGTCTTTTGTATCTGATACTGGCAAGGTGGTTGTGGTTCCAGGATCATTTAAAATATTGAATACTATCGACGCTCAAAACGCATCTACTTCCTATGGTTTTGTTGATTTATTGTCCAAACTTGCCTTAAACGTTCCAGTGGGATTAGTAAGCAATATTGGAAACGATTCCGCCATGTTCGTTTATGGTCAAAAAGAATCTTTTGACTCCAAGGGTAATTTGTTGATTGAACCCACTGCCTCTAATAGAATTGTGGCTGTCGCAGAACTAAAAGATTCCGCCAGTGCTTCCGAAGTAATTACCAGTTGGGAAAATAGTTTAAGTAACGATCTTAAGGTCCTGTTTTCTTTAGGTAAAAGCAATAAAGACCAAACTGGTTTTACAAACAACTCATACAGGAACACAAACATTAGATTCTGGAATTTCCCATTTGCCGACAGAACGATAGACTATTCAATTGTTGTGGCATCTAATGGTAAAACATATTTTGTTGTAACAAACTCGAGAGAAGCCATCTTTGGAACAATAGATAAGCTCAAAGGATTTTAGGTGATGGTTTGTGCATAACCTGTTGTCACCATAAAATTTAGTAAATAATCAGCCCCGCTTGGCGGGGCTGATTATTTGGAATAATGACACTATTAGCCAATATTTGATGGTGTCACCATGAATATGTCACCATGGTTTGATGGTGTCACCTTATCCACAGTTTGGCTATTGCAGTGTCACCAATGACTTTGTATAATTAGTATAGATCTTTAGCTGGTGGTCAGACACATTCGTGGATTGCCGGCAATTCATGTCTCGCAAGAGACCCAAAGGCGCAGAGCCCACACTACATACTTATTAGGGGCGTTCTGCGCCTTTTTTGATTCTTAAAATTTCTTCAACCCCTCTCCAAGCATCCTCTCACTACGCTCGCTCACCCAGCGTGTTCGCTCCCTGCTATTGCTCACAAGCTCGTCTGTCTACTGACAGACACCATGCCCGCTACAGAGAGTTAAGCCGGCTAAAGCACGGCACACTCCGAGCTATTTCGCAAAAGCCGTTCGAGAATGCATTGGCTCGGGTTAAGCGAACCAGTCACGTATTCTTGAAAAATGTTGCGGAAGCGTTTCGGCTTGGTTCTTCGGAACGCTGAGCATGAAGCAATGGTTTTTCGCAGGAGAAAACCAATTGCGGTTTTTCAAGAGTATGTGGCTGGGGAGCGGAAATAATAAGGGGCGAGAGCGATATTAGAGATTGCTTTTTAAAACATAAGGGTTATTATTCTAATATTAAACATAACTAGTCGTAGGAGGGGCGATACACTTTTTTGTCCATCAGACTTTTTTCCTCCGCAATAAGCGGAATAGACGCGCAACTCATAGAGGTTGAGGTTGATTCAACTCCAGGTATTCACGTTTTTAATATTGTCGGACTTCCCGATAAAGCAGTTCAAGAATCCAAAGACAGGATTGCTTCAGCCATTAAGAACAGCGCTTTGGCAGCGCCAAACTCAAAGCACAGAAAGATTATTATAAACCTAGCCCCAGCTGATATTAAAAAAGAAGGTCCATCCTACGACCTTCCGATTGCCGTGGGTTATTTGATGGAAACCAAACAAATACAGTTTGATTCCTCTAAAAAATTATTTATTGGCGAGCTTTCTTTAGACGGCTCTTTAAAGCATACCAACGGTGTGTTGGCTACGGCAATATTGGCAAAAAATAAGGGTTTTAAAGAGTTGATAGTCCCCCATTCTAATCTTGTTGAGGCGCAAATAGTTCAAGGAATTAATGTTGTTGGGGCAAAGAATATTAAAGAAGTAGTTGGTCATTTAAACAACACGCGACCATTGTTTAGTGAGCGGGCAAAGACAAATGAATCTCCTGAAGATGGTGACGACGGTCTATTGTTGTCCATAAAGGGCCAAGAAACGGCCAAAAGGGCCCTAATTATTGCAGCTGCTGGAGCTCACAACATCTTGATGTCTGGTCCTCCAGGTTCAGGAAAAACATTACTAGCTAAGGCCTTATCTGAGTTGTTGCCAAAAATGTCTTTTGAGGAGGCGATTGAGGTTGCCAAGATTTATAGTTCAGTCGGACTATTTAAGAACTCCCCTCTTTCGTTTAAACGCCCATTTAGAAGCCCGCATCATACAACGTCTTCTCCAGCAATGGTTGGTGGTGGTACTTGGCCAAAACCAGGAGAAATAAGCTTAGCTCACAGGGGTGTTTTGTTTCTAGATGAACTTCCGGAATTCCCAAGAAATGTCCTAGAAAGCTTAAGGCAACCCCTTGAAGAAGGCACCATTTCTGTTTCTAGGGCCTCTAGCTCAATTACCCTACCAGCTAATTTCACTTTGGTGGCCGCTATGAATGCTTGTCCCTGTGGTAATTTTGGCGAGGATAAGGGGATTTGCTCCTGCTCCCCTACTCAAGTATTAAAATATAGAAAGAAGGTGTCTGGGCCGTTATTAGACAGAATAGACATTCAAATCAATGTTCCGCGCGAAACAGTTGGACAGGTCTACCCTTCAGGAAATGTAAAAATGGCGGAAATTAAAGCTCAAATCAATAAAGCCAAAGAAATTCAGATGGCTAGGTTCAGAAATACTGGTTTGTTTTATAATTCCGAGATTGATTATAAAAACATAGACAAATACTGTATTTTGACCAAAGAGGCTGAGAATCTGCTCAAACAAGCTATTAATGCAAAGAATCAATCACTAAGGGCATATCATAAAACCAAGAAGCTTGCCCGCACTATCGCTGATTTAGACGGTTCTGAGATAATTAAAGAGCAACACGTGGCCGAAGCTGTAAATCTACGCATTAATGAGAAGATGCTAAGCGAGTTGGCATAAGTTCCGCACGGAACAATTAAATCGGCTTAAAAGGCCCGTTTTCGCCTTGTAATTTATTTAAAATGGCATATTATATATCAGGTTTTAAGCTTAACAATCATCAAGGAGACTAGATGTTTAGTCCTCAATCAGTTCAACGTTGCCAGTTAAGAAGAGGAATGATAGTTATTGACCTAAGAAGGTGCTTTCGCAATCCTTATTTAAATGAACAACATCAATCCCTCGGAAGGATTATAAAGAAAGGTATACGGTCCGGTTCGAGTGTGGTGAAGGTTGGAGATAAGGTGGCCGCAGTGTTTATGGTGGCTGGTAATGGTTTTTCTTTTAGTGATTACCAGCCGTATTTACAGTACATTGTTGATGGGGGATCAAAAACAAGCAAAAAGACCTTTTTTGCTGATGCCGTGAAAATCCAGTTAGGTATTAAGACTAATCGCAAAAATCAACTAAAAATTAATTTATGGTTTGATTTTAAAAACGACGTCCTTTGGACGCTGACTAGAGACAATCTGGAAGTCCTTGTCTCAGCCCTAATGAGTCTCAAGAGTAGAATATCGCAAGAACAGAAGTCCTAGCCCCAGCGTAGCGGGGCTTTTTATTTGGCATTGTTCCGTGCGGAACTATCAAAAAACCACCGAAAAGGTGGTTTTTAGTACTTAACGAGGGGGTTTCTTGCCCCGTGGACTTCAAAGTGAAGGTGACAGCCAGTAGAACGACCTGTGGAGCCCATCAGGGCTATTAATTGGCCTTTGGCAACGTTTTGTCCGGCTGTAATAAGCAACTTACTTGCATGAGCATAAAGTGTTTCTGTGCCATTGGGGTGGGCTAATTTAATAAATTGCCCAAATCCGCCATTATATCCAACACCATCAACAGTTACAGCATTTCCATCTGCTGCCGCATAGATAGGAGTACCGCAAGGATTGGCTTTATCAACCCCATTTCTTCCATGAATCCCTTGGCTTGTTCGTCCCTGTGTGGGAATCATGAAATAATCACCTAAATCAGGAAGATATGAAAATCTTTTAGCAACTGCTGTTTGTGTTCCGGGTTTGGTTGTTACTGAGGACTTAATTTTTCCATCAGGAATGATTAATTCCTCATTTAATTCCAATGACTGCCCATCTTCTAAATGATTAAATGCCAGTATTTTATCTGTGGTAGCTCCGTATTTCTTGGCAATTGAGGCTACAGTATCGCCACTCTTTACTTTATGAATTACACCGGAAACAGGAGGAATTCTCAAGACTTGGTCTGGTTTTATACTGTTAGCATTGGCTAAACTGTTTGCCCAGAGTATAGAATCAATACTTACTCCATAGTCGGAGGCAATAAAAGACAACAAATCTCCCGGTTGAACTGTATATTCAATTATTTGGTTACTGGTAAATCCAGCTTCAATGTAGTCTGTTGCGACAGGATTGCTGGCCATTAGCGAATTTTCCTGAACTGTTGAAGGATCTAAGTTTTTTGAAACTTCTCCTCCTCGTCCCAGGTTTTGTCCGCTTAAAGCCGTCAAACTATTGATGTCAGCTAACTGATTTTGAGACTGGGAGACAGTAATGATTGACGCAGAGGTTTCCTCTATATAGCTCCTAATAAGATTACTGAACAGATTTGCCTGACCCTCACCAGAAGTTCCTTTGAAAATCAGGACAAACATAACAAGGACCAAGGTCCCATAAAAATTAAACGAGGGGCTTTCTTTGAAGCTTTTTAATTTGGGCCAAAATGACCCTTCCCCTTGACCTTTTAGTGTCAGGGCTATGATTTTTTTGAGTAATTTACTAATTGATTTTTAAATTAGTTAGCCTTGCCAGTCTTTTAGCCTATTAAGTCCCGACACAGTCGAGGATCCTCGATGGCAAAGCCATCGGGACCAAAAAACAGGTATTTCCTATATATAAAGCAAAAATCCTCTTGCGAGAATTACCTACTGAGTTTAGCATTTTTTGGGCCCAAAAGTCAATTTGGTTGTGTGGACAAAAAATTAGTGATAATTTGGTCAAAATGACTCAAGGTAAAACATCCGAACTGGGATTTTTGGCAGAAAACTTAGTCGCCCGTTATTTGGAGAAAAGGGGATATACTGTGCTGGAATTAAATTATAGAAAGCCGTGGGGCGAGATAGATATCATTGCTTTGAAAGAGGGGATTTTGGTTTTTGTCGAAGTTAAAGCTAACAGGAAAATAATTGTCGGCTTCGAGCCAGAACTAAGAGCCAATAGTTCCAAAATGATTAAAGTAGTCAGAACAGCGAGGACTTATCTCGCGGAAAAGAAATATGATTCAGAACAGGAGTGGCAGATTGATATAATCTCGGTCGGATTAGATGAATCTAAGGGGGTTGCCAAAATTAAACACTTCAAAAATATTGATGTTTAGTTCCGCGCGGAACTTACCTCTCCCTAGTCCATCTCTAATTTTGACCTCGGTCCTCGTCTTCTAAAATATACTTAGCTCATTTGGGATTTAAGCCAAAATACGTTGTATATCTGCTTCGTTCGGACAAACTGTAAGTAAGCTTACATTTGTCCTCACTCGCAGCTATAATAAGTAACCCTCGCTTGCCTCCTCGCTTCGTCAGCCTATTGCCTGACTACCGCAGGCAGGCTGACGGCTCGGCGCTCGACAGAGATTCTAGGGCGGGCTAAAGCACCGCCCTCCGAGCACCTATTATTTTGGATAAATCCCTTAATTCGCTTTCATATATTTTCTCCTCCTCAGAAAAGGCAAAATCAGAGATGGGCTGGCTCGCTAACTAAATTAACCCGAGCCAATGCATTCTCGAGCGGCTTTTGCGAAATAAGCGGGCATGGTGTCTCTGAAAGAGACGAGCTTATGAGCAATAGCAGGGAGCGAACACGCTGGGTGAGCGAGCGTAGTGAGAGGATGCTTGACGAGGGGTTGGGAAGGTGATGGGGAAAATGATTGAGCTGTGGTGTTTTAATTATGGTTGACAAAATTGGATAATTCTATATGATATTTGAAGTTTCTTGAAATATAAAAGGTGAACAACGTGAAGAGACTGCTTCTCGTCTTGTTGGTTATTGTTTCTTTTCCAGTGATGGCAAATGCGCAGACGTATTACCGTCCTTATTATCAGGAACGGCCGTTGGCGACAAATTCGGAAATCCCTACCTATCCTTACTTTCTTGAAAACAGGACGGGCGATCCTTTGACTGTTTATGTTTATGTAAACAAGGTTCGGTGGGAGTTTGTTATAAGTCCGGACAATGAAGTTCCTGCCACGATGCTTCCTTTGGGAGCCAAGGTTAGGGTGGAGGCCTTTGCGGATTCTGGAAAAAACAAGGGCAAAAATAAGCAGAGGGTTTACAGTGCTTTTTATCACCGCCAAGAAAAGAATCTTAAGGTTTCTAGGGGCTGGGTTTTTTACAAATAACCCCCTAAAAACTCATATTAGGCCCCGTTTATCGGGGTCTTTACATTTTCACTAAAATCTGATATAATATAGATATTAAGGTTAGATGTTTGAAAACCGCCCCAATTTAGGGGCAAGGAGAGAGAGTCATGAGAAAGTCACTGTTCGTGTTCGTCGTTTTGGCGGTCCTCGGCGTGGCCATTCCGGCCAATGCCCAGGGTGTTCGCTACGGGTACATCCCAACGTCGCCGGAGGGATGGTACTACATGGTCCAAGGGGATCAGGTGGGGATGCTCACTGCCGACAACCTCGGCATGGTGCGTCAGTACAGCAATCAGCTACCTCGGTCGCTTTCGGGCGATCTGCGGTGGAACGGCGCGGCAGCCGCGTACGGTCTTCAGACCGCAACCGGCTTCCTCCCGATGTACGACCGCAACCGACAGCCACTCAACGGGCGTCAGCGCATTGAGCGCGGCGCAGGAATCGTCGTGGCGGATTGAAGCTGCGGTCGGAGCCGTTCTCGTGAACGATTCCCGATATCGCGGTCAACCCAAGAATCAGAACCAGCGTGACAACGGAACGGTCGTTGTTCCGCCACCGCAAGACGTGCGAGTCGGCCCCGACGGAATTCCCGTCATGGTCGGCAACCGCCCGAATCGACAAGGACCCGTCTCGAACCCGCCTTCAGTGGTGGGTGAGTGGAAGGTTCAGAACAAAACGTCGAAGCGTGCCGAGCTGTGGGACGGCGAGCAATTCATCGCTCGAATCGAACCCTGGCAAAGCGTGCAAGTGGATGCGCCCGCGCGCGGCTATACGGCGGTTCTCCTGATTCCGAACCGCTCTGGCGGATTGGATCAGGCCACTGCCCAGATCCGTGAGAACAATCAACTCAATGGCTGGGACATTGTTGCCCCGGCAGTCCAGTAGGAGGCCAAGATGGCAACAAGAGTTCCTTGTGAGATCAGAATTGGTGAGGGCAGAAATGCTCGCACCATCGCCAATGAGAGCCGTTACTTGCTGGGTCCCGTCGAGGGTTCCTGGTGGGTGCGTTACTCTTGGTGGGTGATACCGATGGGGTTGCTCCTCATTTTTCTTCCGTGGCTCTTCCTTTTTCAGGGAGGGACCACTACTTCGCCGACAACTTCACAGCCGGTCGTGATTCAGCAGGCGCCGCCGGCGACCCAAGTGTCGCCGGCACCAGCACAAAGCGGTGAGCTTACCGCCGAAGAGCTGGATCGGCGCCACACCGAGTACGTCCACAGGCGGGACTAATCAGTCCCGCCTCACAACCGCATTTGCAACCACCTCACGTGGCCATCGCAAATGCGGTTTTCTAATTGAAAAAAACAATAAATAAAGCTAAAATTAGTCATGATTTTTAATTCTCACAGTCCAGAAGAAACTCAAAAAATTGCTTCTGATTTAGCGCAAAAAATTATTAAAACAAAAAAAGGTGCAGTCATTGCCATGGAAGGGGAGTTGGGTGCCGGCAAAACAACTTTCATACAAGGATTTATGGCATCTTTAGGAATAGATGAAAAAGTGAAAAGTCCGACATTTGTTCTTATGAAAAAATATTCTATCTCTGGCGGAACATATCGCGGAACAAATTTATATCATTTAGATTGTTATCGTATTACTGACCATAAAGACCTTAGAATTCCGGAGTTTGAGGAAATTTTAAACGAAGAGGGAAATATCGTCTTTGTGGAATGGTCAGAAAGGATTAAAGAGATTCTTCCCAAGAATCACCTAACAGTTCATATTGATCATATTAGTGAAAATGAAAGAAAAATTATAATTACATGAAAAAGTTGATACTTATAGACGGGCATGCGCTAGTTCATAGAGCTTTTCACGCATTGCCACAAACATTGGCTTCACCAACAGGCGTTTTAACTAACGCTGTCTATGGTTTTACTGCGGTATTGATTAAGGCCATCAAAGACATAAAACCAGATTATATTGTGGCTACTTTTGATTTGGCTGGTCCGACATTTCGTCATGAAGAATTTGCAGATTACAAAGCCCATCGAGAAAAAGCCCCTGACGGACTTCATGAGCAGGTGCCGATGGTGAAAGAAGTTCTGACTGCTTTTGGGATACCAATTTTTGAAAAAGCAGGTTTTGAAGCTGATGATGTGATTGGTTCTGTTTGCGAAAAAACAAGGAAAATAGCAGACCTTCAAACCATTATCGCCACAGGAGACTTAGATACACTTCAGCTTGTTGAGGATGATAAGGTGGTGGTTTTGACCCTCAGAAAAGGAGTTACGGATACTGTTTTATACAATGAAGATGAGGTTAGAAATCGCTATGGCCTTGAACCGGAACAAATGATTGATTATAAAGGACTGAAAGGAGATCCATCCGACAATATACCTGGGGTTCCAGGAGTGGGGGAGAAGACCGCATCATCATTAATTCAAACTTTTGGTAGTCTAGATAATTTATATGAAAAAATTTCAGATATTCAGTTACCGATGTCTGCAAAAGATAAGGCGAAAATAAAAAAACCTCTTTCTGAAAAATTAATCCAAAAATTAATTGAGAATAAAGACTTAGCTTTGTTTTCAAGAAAACTTTCAACAATAATTAGGGATGTAGATATTGATTTTAAATTGGAAGAAGCTGAGTGGCGTAAAACAATGAAAAAAGACGAGATTGCTCGCATTTTTCAGGGTATGGGCTTTTACAGTTTACTCAAAAGAGTTTCTGAAATTGATGGTTCAACCCCTATCATCACAGAGGGAACAGCCAGAGAACAGGCTTCATTTTTGCCACCAGTAGCAACGGGACCAAAAGCAAAAGAATTAAAAAAAAACAAAGACATATCCGATCTATTAGATATGTTGGTAAAACAAAAAGACTTTGCCTTTGATATAACCGAAGACAGTATTAATTTTTCTATAAATCCCGAGGAGTGCGTCTCGGTTTTATTTGAATATTTAACAAAAAACAAGGATTTATTTTCCAAGCTCAAAGTCATTTTAGAGGATTCAAAAATTAATAAAACAGGCCACGATTTCAAGGTTATTTCCAAGATTCTTCTAGGCAAAGGAATACACATTGAGGGTGTAAGTTTTGACTCAAAAATTGCCACATATCTTTTAAATTCAGATATTAAAGATTACTCCCTGGATAAAATTTATTTTACAGAACTTAAGAAAGACATGGGGTCTGACCCTAAAATGAGGCCAGTTTTTATTGTTGAGCTTAAAGAAAAACTTATTGCCAAGCTTAAATACAATGACGTTCTTTGGGTGTTTGAAAAAATTGAGCTACCCCTCTCTATTGTTCTTGCCGAAATGGAATTAAGCGGAATAAAAATAGACTCAAAGGCTATTACTCAATTGGAAAAAACTACTGCTAAAGAGTTGGGTAAACTGGAGAAAAAAATACATGAATTAGCCGGTAAAGAATTTAATATTAATTCTCCTCAGCAAATGTCGGCTGTTTTATTTGAGCATCTAAAGATCGCGGGAAAACACAAAAAAACCAGCAAGGGAGCTATTTCCACAGCGGCACCAGAATTGGAAAAATTATCAGGATCACATCCGATAATTGATTTTATATTGAAGTATAGAGAACTTCAGAAATTAAAAACCACTTACATTGAACCCTTTCCGGCGCTGATTAATAAGAGTGGGCGTATTTGCACAACTTACAATCAAACCGGCACCACCACTGGCCGACTTTCCAGCGAAGAGCCCAATCTTCAAAACATTCCAATTCGTACCGAGATTGGTCAAGAATTCAGAAAAGTTTTTATCGCATCTTCAGGATGCAAACTGGTTTCTTTTGATTATTCACAGCTTGATCTCCGGGTCGCTGCCCACATTTCTAAAGACAAGAAAATGATGGAAGCATTCAAAAGAGGGGAGGATATTCACACTCGGACCGCCGCTGAAATATTTGGCATTGAAGCTGATAAGGTCACTGCCAACATGAGAAGAGATGCCAAGACTTTGAATTTTGGAATTCTGTATGGCATGGGAATTATTGGTTTTCAAAGAGCTTCTGGTGTTGATAGGGCAAAAGCCAAAGAATTTATTGATCGATATCTCCATGAATTTTCTGGTATAGCTCGCTATATGCAAGAGATGAGAGATAAGGTCCACCGAGATGGTTATGTGACAACAATTTTTGGAAGGCGCAGACAATTGCCAGAAGCATTTTCAGGAATGCCCCAACTCATCAGTCAGGCCGAAAGAATGGCAATCAATATGCCTGTTCAGGGCACATCAGCCGACTTGATAAAACTGGCAATGATAAAAATTCATGAGCTGATTCATAAAGACAAAGTTGAAGAAAAGGTTAAATTGCTTTTAAATGTTCATGACGAACTTTTGTTTGAAGTTGAAAATAGCGTGATTGATGAGTGGGTTGTTAAAATAAAACAGGTTATGGAAAATATTCATAAATTTGACGTACCCTTAACAGTTGACGCTAAGTATGGTATAAATTGGTCAGAGATGGAGAGAATCTAGGGAGCCAAAATGGCACTTTCAAAACTTGAGTTTGACAAGGAAAGAGTTGAAGAATTAATGTTCAGAATGAAGTTTTTGATTGAGTTAACTGGACTTAGGGATCCTAGTTTAAACGAAAAAGAAACTAAAGAAATTAGGGCCATCAGAAAGGAGCTTGAGGAGATGGGGTTGTATGTAACGATTAAATATCGTCCTCAAATTGATTTTGCAAATCCATTGGAGTCTACTCTGGAAGTAGATATAGATATTTTAATTCCAAAGAATGTGACCATACAGTAGGGCTGGTAAAAACCAGCTTTTTTGTTTAAATTAACTGGAGTTTCACTCCAGTTGCTAACAGAGTTCCCATTCTTGTCGCCGACGCGTGTCCCCATTGCTCCTCTCGGGAGCATTCAGAAAGGGAGGAATGCAATGGGGCCCCTCGCGGGCGACAAGTGGGAGCCCACTCCGCGCATGCCAGAATTACCCGAAGTAGAGACAATTGTAAGAGAGCTAAGGAAAAAAGTAGTCGGACTCAAGATAACCGATGCTTGGGCTGATTGGCCCAAAACCCTAAGACAAGCGGGCGGGATTGATAATTTTAAAAAACAAACAAAGGGCAAAAAAATCCTAAGCATAAGGCGTCGAGCTAAATTTATTATAATAGACATAGAGGGCAAGAAGACTATTTTTATACATCAGAAAATTTCTGGTCACTTGCTTTATGGAAAGTGGAAATTAATCAAAGGTGTATGGATAAGCCAAGTCTCAGGACCACTGAAAGAGGACAGGCAAAATGGATATATCCGCTTTGTTTTGATACTCAATAATGGCCATCAGTTGGCATTGTCAGATTTGAGACGTTTTGGAAAGGTTATTTTGGTAGATGACAATAAGATTGAGAACATTAAGGAAATAAGAGATTTGGGTCCGGAACCTTTGGAGATAAGTCTTAAAAACTTTGAAGGGCTGTTTGTTAAAAAGAAAGGAAGAATAAAACAGGTTTTGATGGATCCGACTTTCGTTGCCGGAATAGGCAATATATATGCCGATGAGATTTTATGGTCTTCGGGCCTTCATCCATTATCAAGGGTGGAAAATTTGGATAAAAAAGATTTAAAAAATATTTATAGTCACACTATCAGAATTCTCAAAAAAGCGATAAAATATAAGGGCTCAAGTATGGATGACTATAGAATACCTTCCGGAGAAAAGGGGAGTTTCCAGAGCCTACAGAATGCTTATCAATTAACAGGAGAAAAATGTAAAAAGAAAGATGGCGGAACCATTGAAAGATTAAAACTTGGTGGCCGTTCTGCTCACTTTTGCTCCAAACACCAAAAACTAAAATGACACTACACGAACCACACCCCAACTCAATATATGACGTGCATTCTGGCATGCCAGAATCTGGGAAACCCAAATTAAAAATAAACCTAAATAAGGCCCTGATTTTTTTGGGTGTAGTAGTTGTCGGGTTTATTATCATTTTTATTGTTTGGTGGAATAACGAAATCGTTATTAACAATGGGATAAGCATCACAAACAGAGACGAGGTGACGAAGAGCTTAATTACTGGTCTTGATTGTGTCAGCGCTGATTCTAGGCCTATTGCCATCATGTTAGCATCTGATGTTGAGACAAGGCCTCTTTCTGGAATAAGTCAGGCCGACATGGTTTTTGAGATGCCAGTTGATCCGACGGGAATCACCAGATTTATGGCTATTTTCCAGTGCGAAAAACCAAAAGAAATTGGTTCAGTAAGATCAGCAAGAAATGACTTCATTCCTTTGGTGGCAGGTATTGGGGCCGTATATGCTCATTGGGGCGGAGAACATGGTGCCCTTGAGAAGCTAAACAGTCGAGTTGTAGACAATGTCGACGCTTTGAAATATGAGGGTGAAATTTTTTATAGAAAATCAGGAATTCGCCCCCCTCATAATGGATTTACTAATTTGGATTTGATCACAAAGACTGCTCAAAACTTAAAATATGATTTAAAAAATAATTTTTCAGGATACCCTCACCAAAAAGATATACCAAAGAAAAATCTTTCAAATTTGGCTAATCAAATAAACATAAGTTACCCCGGAAGATATGCGGTTGGTTGGACATATGATTCTGAAACAAATTCATACAAACGGTTTAGGGGCGGTAGCGCGGAAAATGATAAAGATAATGGCCAAATAGTTAAAGCTGGAGTTGTTGTTGTGATGAACACCTCTTCAAAGTTTTTAAGAGAGCAATATATTAGTGTTGATGTTCAGGGTGAGGGAGTAGTTCAGATTTATCAAAACGGAATGGTTGTAAATGGAAAATGGAGCAAAGATCCTTTGAAATTGGACAGCAAGCTTTATTTTTATGATGATTCTGGAAAAGAGATTAAGTTGGCCCCAGGAAAAATTTGGGTAGAAATTGTAACACAATGATTATCTTTCTTTATGGACCAGATGGTTATCGACTGAAACAGAATGGCAGTATTGTCATGGAAAATTATCGTAAAAAACACCCGAATGGTGTTTTTTTTAAGTTTGACCTGTCTACTGTTGGTGAAATAGAAAAAGTTGAAGATGCTGTCAAAAGTGGTTCTTTGTTTGGTGAGGTGAGATTGATTGTTCTTAAAAATGTTTTTTCTGACAGAGCCAGCTCGGATAGAGTGGGGGAGTTAATTAAGACCCAAAATATTTTGAAGGAAAAAGATATTGTGCTTGTGATTATTGAAAATCAGAATGGAAAAGAACTGTCCAAGAACAAATCACTTTTCAGTTTATTAAATGGAAAAGATAACATGGTAAGAAATGTTGAATATCTTGAGGGGGCAAATCTTACGAAATGGATAAAGGGCGAATTTGTGTCCAGAAATTGTTCAATAGAACAAGATGCCACAAGAGAATTAATCGCGATTGCTGGAAATGAAAGCTGGTCTTTGGTAAATGAGATTAACAAGTTGTGCAACTTTAAAATGGGTGGTGTTGTAAAGAAAGAAGACATAACCCTTCTCGGGTTTAAAAAGATAGATTTAAATATATTTGATTTTGTGGATTCTGTTGCCGGAAAGAATAAGGCAAGGGCATATGAGATTTTGTTCAAAGAAATAAAAAGTGGACGTGATCCATATTATCTTTTATCAATGGTTATTTATGGTTTTAGAACAATGTTAACCGTAAAGGATTTAGCCGATAGGGGAATGTCACTGGATTCAATTGTTAAAAAGGCACGCCTTAATCCTTTTGTGGCCAGAAAAACATATCAGAGTGCAAGTAAGTTTAGTTTGGTTGAAATAAAAAACATCTATGGACACTTGCTAGATATGGATACTCGTTCTAAGGAGGGGGCGATAAATCTAACAGACTCTCTTTTTTCTTTCGTGCTGGTGTAATTGTGATTTATTTGTAAAAAAAAGCCCCGTCTCGGGGCTGCAGGTTTTATTGCCTGCTTGGCTGCTTTTTCTTTGCCTGTTCCTTGTTTCTCTTTACGATTTCATCAGCCTCATCAATTATGTCGTCTATCTCTTTGTCAACTGGTGTTTTGCGTTGAGAGTCGTCCCTGTTTGGATTGGGGTCAAACTGTTTTTTTCTTTGCTGGTCCTGTGGCATTTCTCAGACTCCTATTGGTAAAAGAGCCGTCCAGGCAGACCAAAGTTCTTTTGGCGTTCTGGACGATAGGATTGCTTGTTTGAAGATATCATTATTATAGATAAAAGGTGTGGGTAATTCAATAGTAAATTCCTCACCGCCTTCAAATAAGATTATTTTGTCCCAGAAGATTGTTTTGATGTTGTTGTTGAATTTATCAGTTATAGCCACACGCAGAGGAGCTCTCCCTTCTTTGGGCGTAGTGGTTAGTGCTAAATTTATGTCTTCATCAGAAACTATTCTTTTCATGAGTCCTTTTTTGAAAAGATGATGAGACAAACTTGTCTCCTGATCTGTACTGCTGTAACCCATATCAACGAATGTTCTAAGGTTTAGTTCAAGCTCTAAATCACTTGAGCAGTCTGCTAGTGTCTTGGATTTTTTACCAAGATATTGATTTGCCAGAACCAGCTTCGTTGCCCAGTCACATATTCCCAAAAGTGATCTCATGTCTTGATTTAGAAGTCTAGAAAGAATAAACCTCGCCTTGTCTATCACGTCTTGGTAGATAAGGTATTCACTGGGCGTTAGGCGTCTCCAGCCTTCCGTGGCTAGATAATCGGATAGAGCCTCAACGTGGGCACAAAGAATTTCTGTTGCCGTTGCAAGAGATTTATCGGCGGAGTTTGTAATTGTAACATCGTGTTTCTGTTTTAATTCCACATCCCTTGAAATAATTGGGAACATGAGAGGGGTATTAATACTAAAAACAGGAATATTAGCTGTTGAAAAATAATTATCTTCAAGAGCCATCAACATTAACGCTGATAGGCCGACCTTAAGAAACAATGCCCATTCACATAAATTTGGATCCCCAACTATGACATGAAGTCTCCGGACCAAATCATGTCTGGCCAAAGGTTCATCTCGACATTGTATTACCGGTCTATCTTGCAGTGTATCGTCATTTCTAAAGGCAACAATGAAGTCCGCTCTTTGTGATATTTGGAAGGTGGCTGGCATATCGCTCCGTTCCGAACCCACCTTACCACCGCCAGTAATTAGTTGGCGGACAGCAAGAAATGTTGACCAAACTGAAATTCGAACATCGCTTGTGTGACCCTTGGTTAAGTAAAGAAAAAGCTCTGGGCTTACTGAGTAGTTTTCATGACAACCGGAGGGGTGTCCGTAGCCATCGGAACCTTTCTTGAAAATAGATACTTTGCATTCTTTTAATATTGATACCGCCCTTGCGAGTTTTTGTACGATTATTTCCCCAGCTCTATCAAACGCGACTAAGCTTTTTGGGTTAGGGCATTCTGGCGTGCAATATTCTGGTGCGCCCATGTCCTTATAAACAAGGCCTCCGTTTTTCAAAAAACACCTTGAAGAAGTTGCTGATCGTCTGTCTAATCCCATGGGCTCACCCCTTAAATGTTCAATCATGGCATTTATTAGATTACCAGTATCCTGATTGCTGTAGATGCTGTATTCAGTCTCTATTCCCATGAACTTTGGTATGCTCACACAGCCTTCTTTATGTTTTAAAAGTGCGTGGCTTGAATATAGATCATTATGAAAACAAACTCAAATTTTTATTGACTGAGCCAAATGGTTAAAGTATACTTTGGACACAACTTTTTAGCTTTTTAACAAAAGGATTGGACATGAAAACTGACGGCCCTTTTTTTGTGGACGACTATGAGGATTTTATTTTTTCCTCAATAAACAAACTTAAGGGCGATATGCCGACATTACTGGCGAACGCGAGTTTGGCTGGCGGGGGAGTGACTCCCGAATCTTCTTCTCAGAGATTTATGTTGCACGGTACTACTATTGCATCATTCCTGATTGATAATGGTAGGGTCGCTATTGTGGTGTCCGATGGAAAGGTTTCAGAGGGCCCATTGCTGAAAGCAGCGTCTCTTGAGTTTGAAAAACTAATTGATATTGATAGGAGTACTGTTATGGCAGTATCAGGATCAGTTGGATTTGCAATTCTTTATGCACGCATGTTGAGGAATTGGGTTGAAACGATGGAGAGAATACGCGAAGAGCGTTTAAGTACTCGTTCCAAGGTAAACATGTTGGCGAGAATTTTGAGAGAAAATTTATCACTAGCCCTTTCTGGGTTAGTGGTGGCTCCAATTTTGACCACGTGGGATGATAAGCGAGGACCGAGAATTTTTGTCGTTACCCCCGATGGAAGTGTTGTTGTTAAGAAAACCTATGCCATGTCAGGGTCAGGTAGGGTTAATGAAGGGGGACTTCTTCTGGGTTGGAACATCAACATGTCAAAAGAAAGTGGCATCTCATTGGCAAAGGAATTGGTGCATAATGCATCTAAGCTAGATAGTGCCACAGGAGGAAAGATTTTTATTAAAATTGTTAGTCGCGACGGAATTGAATCTGTGGATGGGGGGTGGACCAATGAGTGAGTTCGTTGATTTCTCTTTCCGAAGGAGAGAGGAAGAAGTACAAAGAATTCTTCAGGAAGCATCGCCGGTCGTTATTTGGCCGTGTGATGAGGGCGTGCTTGTCATTGCCGCCAATAAGGATGGGCGGGAAAACAGAATACACGCCATCTATGATCGAATAGTTTGTGTAACTCTTGGTGGATTTTCTGCTGGTACGATTCTTTGGCAGGATGCAGCTTTTAGGGCAAGTGCCGAAGGGTATCAGTTGAGTAAGGGAGACGTCTCTTGTCGAATTCTTATCAAAACCACAAGTGCGGTGTTGTCTGATAGTTTTCAGAATTTAAGAAGAGGTCCTGCATTTGGAGCTGAGGCAATTTTTGCCGAAGTGGCAGCTGATAGGGATGATGATTATCTTGCTCATGTTACATTCAATGGGTTTGTGCAGACATTTAATACCGCAAAGCTTTTTGGAAGAATACAGAAAAAAGAGGGAGGTAATGTTAAAGATGATGGAGGCAAGGCGACTACTATTGCTCACGAAAGACTTGAGTCGTTGTGGAATCCAGAGTTAACCATTCGTGAATCCTTGGCTGCTCTTCGGGGGGATCAAGCATTTTCGGCCATGTTTGATAGTGTCAGGGTTGAGGCGGTTACACTCGACAGGCGGGCTGTGCGAGATGAAAAATTTGATAAAGTTTTGAAACGGCTTACTATGTAGGCCGTTTTTTATTTTGGGTTGAGTTTGATTATTATTGTGGTATCTTTAGTCATTATCGAACTTTTAAAATTGGAGTGGTCTCATGCCTCAGAGCCGGAAACAGTTACTGGATGAAATTCAGCGCTTATCCAAGGAACAATCAGATCTGCAAAAAGAGAAAGACAGACTTTCTATTCTTGCTAGTCAGCTGGGCGATAAAAACCAAGAATTAAGAACAAAAATTAGTGAAAAAGATAACCAGCTTAATGAAACCAATTCAATGCTGGACAAGGTTCTTGAGAAATTAAAAAAATTAGCACGACCACCATTTCTCTTTGCCAACTTTATTGAAATGACAGGAGAAAAAGAGGCCGATGTTCTGCATGATGGTAAGCGAAAGAGGGTGGGGGTTAATCCTGAAATAGATGAAAGATTTTTAATGTTGGGTGTGTCAGTGGTCATTCTAGAGTCAACGAATGCGATTTTTGCCATTAAAGATGCCCCGCAAGACTTTGGTGATGTTGTTATTTTGCAAAGTTATCTTGAGGGTAACCGTGCGATAGTAGAGGATATGCACGGCACCAACTTCATAGTTTATGTCTCCACGTGGTTTGATATGAACACACCCGTTAAATCAAAAGTTCTTGTCCATGACGGTTTTATTTGGAGTGTCACAGAAGAAGCAAAACAGTCCGGTAGTCAGTATCTTCTTGCTGAAAATCCTGATGTTAAATTTGAAGATATTGGCGGTCTTGATGAACAGCTTTTGCAGATAAAAAAGGAAATTGAAGATAGTTTTGAATTTCCAGAATTGTACGATAAATATGGCATTCCAAAAGAAACACATATTTTTCTTTATGGATTACCAGGAAATGGTAAAACAATGATTGCGAAAGCTATTGCTAAGACGCAATTTGAAAAACATAAGGATCGAATCTTAAAATATGCTCCTGGAAACTTTTTTGTTATTCGTGGACCAGAGCTTGAAATAAAATGGGTTGGCGAATCAGAAAGAATGCTTCGTGAGGTCTTCGATTCTGCCACAGAGCTTGCCAAAAGAGCAAATGCTCCAGTCTTCATATTTTTTGACGACTGCGAGGCGTTCCTGCTTAGACGTGGTGCGGGAATTTCAAGCGACGTAAACATGGGCCATGTTACTCAGTTTGCCACACTAGTTGATGGTGTTCGTGAAATTAGGGGTGTGAATCTCATTCTTGCTTCGAATAGATTGGACTTGATTGACCCGGCGGTCATCAGAAGAATGAGCTTAAAAATAAGAGTTCCTGAGCCAGATAAAGATGGTGCAACTAAGATTTTTACCAAAATTCTTGGCAATGCTCCACTTCATAAAAAATACTTTGATTTACAAAACTTCCCGGAACTTCGTGGAGATAGGGATCTGGTTCTTGCCTATATGGTAGAACAGGTTATTCAAAGCATGTACGAGGATGTTAAGACAAACGATTTCGTTGAAATCATGTTTGGAGATGACACTAGCAAAATCGTTAAGGTGTATGAACTTATATCTGGTAAAATTATTGCCGATATTATGAATAGGGCCAAGAAGCTTGCGAAAGACAGAGACAAGGTTCTTTCAAAAGAAGAGTGGCCTACGGGCGTTACTGTGGAGGATATTTTGGAGGCGTCTCGCATGGAATTTAAGAGCAACGAGGGTTTACCATCAACCAAGGAAATGGTGGCAGAGTGGCTCAAACAAAAGGGATTCACCAAGGAAGTGGTGGACACCAGAAAGTTGTTTGGAGAGGTGATGGGAGAGACGAAAACAAGGGTTTATGTTCAGTAAGCACAAAACAAACCTACTCAAGAAGAGTAGGTTTTTTAATTGGTTTAGGTTGATTTTTCCTAGATAATATGTATACTATTGGCAAGTTCGTTACCAATTAGGGAGACAAGAAAGTGGAACCAAACCAGCAACTCATGATTTCTAATGAGCACCTATTGATAAATCTAGCCCCAAGCATAATGGTTATGCCGGGCAATACTTCTTACGTGAGAATGGGTGACAACAAATCTTCTCAAAAACTATTACAGAGTGTTCAATCAGGCAGAAGCCATTTTCTTTTTGCTGTAATGGCCGACCCGCAAATTAGGGAAGCTCCGGAAAAGTTTTTTAGAACTGGAGTGGTTGCAGAAGCAAAATCAGAGCCAGGTAGCCCCTCGGTTGTTTTAAAAGGATTATTTAGGGCGGAAATGATCAGCCTTAAAAGGTTTGGTGGCGATGGCTGGAGTCTTTGGGCGGTGACCAGCAAAATGGTAGAAGATGAAAATTGTGATGATTATTTTGTTCAGTCCCATCAAAATGTTTTGGCCGATTTGATTAAGATGAGAGATCTTCTCAGGTCTTTTTTGAACAGATCCAATGGGGATTATGACTTTGAAGAAAGACCGTTAATGGAGAATCTTGTTGATAATTTTGAAAATTTCGATTGGGGCGATAAGGATTTCGTGGATTACTTTATTTGGTCAGTTTTGGCCATTGTCCCAGATCTTTTGCAAAAAGATAAACAGCCATTCATTGAAAGCACAAGTTTGCTGGAAAGAATTGATCTGTGTATCAAGACATTAAAGACGAGGTTAAAGTTTTTGGAAATCCAAACACAAAGCATCTCAAAAGAGGATAGGCCAATAAAAAAAGTTGGGCGTGTCCAAGCTAAGGATTCGGGAAATCATGATTCAAGCAATCAGAATAAAGATTCAGAAGATAAGGATTTTGAGGATCTCATTAAGAGTTCTCATAGAGATATTCAAAAGAGATGGAACAAATTCAAAGGAATCCGTGACCACATGAATGAAAACGCCAGAGAAGTGGTGATGGAGGATATCAGGATATTGTTGTCTTTGGGTGATCCACAGAGCAATACCCATGAATGGCCCAAATATATGGGACGACTTGAATTTCTTCTAAGCCTTCCATGGAAAGAGGAAACACCTCAAGAGTCTGACATTTCAAAAGTTGTTCAAGTCTTGGACGAAGATCATTATGGTCTGACCTATGTAAAAGATGCAATTTGTGACCAGCTTGCCCCCAAACTTCTTAATCCTGAAGGCAGGGGATACATTCTCTGTCTTGTCGGACCTCCTGGAGTTGGAAAGACCTCCTTGGCCAAATCTGTGGCAAGGGCTTTAGGTCGAAAATATATCAGAATGTCTCTGGGCGGAGTAAAGGACGAAGCTCAAATTAGGGGACATAAGATTACTTATATTGGATCTGAGGCAGGAGAAATCTTAAAAGACATGAAGAGGTGTGGTGTTAAAAACCCAGTCTTCGTGATTGATGAAATAGATAAGTTGGGACACATGTCTGTCAGTGGTGATCCCTCATCGGCGATGTTAGAAGTTTTTGACCCTGAGCAGAACAACACTTTTAAGGATCATTATGTTGCTTGTGGATTTGATCTTTCAAAGGTTATGTTTATCGCTACGGCAAATGTTGAGAGCGACATCATTCCTCCTTTGCGAGATAGGATGGACATTATCAGGCTTCCGGGATATCTGGAGGTTGAAAAAATTGAAATCGCAAAAAGATATCTTGTTGCGCGCTGGATGAATGAGACGGGTTTGTCTCAAAATAATGTTGAGGTTCAGTGGGAAGACGGTTTATTCTCAGACCTCATTAGAGGATACACGAGTGAGGCTGGTGTTAGAAATTTGGAAAGAATAATTGCAACGATTCTTAGAAAGGTTTCTCGCGAATTTTTGAAATCGCGAGCTGAAGATAAACCATTGACCAATTTCATTGTTACCAAAGAACGGATGCATGATTATTTGGGGCCACCTAAATATTTTAAAGATCGAGTCAGATCAACCATGATAGGGGAGGCCATTGGTCTTGCTTGGACGCCCGTTGGGGGAGATCTTTTGTATGTTCAAGCTGAGTTGTACGATAAAATTGACAACAAGAAGGTTCTTGATTTGACCGGCATGCAGGGTGATGTAATGAAAGAGTCTGATAAATTAGCACTAACACGGCTAAGAAATATTTTAAGAGAAACTAACCCAACCCTAGCCGATAAGTTAAGGGATAGTGCTATTCATCTTCACTTTCCCGAGGGAGCTGTTTCCAAGGACGGCCCTTCAGCTGGCATTGCGATTCTTTGTGCTTTGTATTCAGAGGTGACGGGCACATTGATTAAGCAGAATTTAGCAATGACTGGCGAGATTGATAATAAGGGAAGAGTTTTACCTGTCGGTGGTATTAGAGAAAAGATTGTGGCAGCTGAAAGAGCTGGAATCAAAGAAATCATTATGCCAAAAGATAATGAAAGAAGTCTTCATGATGTTCCTCAGGCAGTTAAGGAAAGACTCAAATTTAACTTTGTTGAATCTGTTGATGAAGTCTTGGAAATTGCATTTCCAAAACCGGCTTAATATGCCGGTTTTTTATTACCCTAAAACCAAGGATTCTGATTGCTAAAAGACGGTTTTTGACGTAAACTTCCTTTAAATGCAAGACTATCTTCATATCGGAAGAGCAACCGATTTGTCAGACAAAAATGACCACCGCCTATATAGAGCACTGGAAATAATGCCCGGTTTTTTGGCTTGGATAACCGTGTTTTTGGTGGTGGTTTTATCTATTTTGATTCCCATGTATATGGCGATATTTATTATCGCCTTTGATGTTTATTGGCTTATTAAGACCATATATTTATCTTTGCATCTTAGGGTTTCTTATAGAAAACTAAAACGAAACTTGAAAATAAACTGGTTAGATAAATTGGATAAATTATCAGTCACAGATTATCAATTGCAGGGATTAAAATCATGGCAGGATATTTATCATTTTGTTTTCTTGCCCATCTATAAAGAAGATTATTCCATTATCTCCTCTACCATGGAAGGTCTTTTAAAAACGAATTATCCTAAATCAAAAATGGTGGTGGTTATGTGCTGGGAGGAAAGAGGGGGTAAAGAAACAGAAGACATAATCAAGGAGGTGGAGAAGAATTATAAGAATTCATTTTTAGATTTTGTCTCCATAATGCATCCTGCTAATCTTTCTGACGAGATTCCTGGTAAGGGTTCAAACACTACTTATGCAGCAAGAATAATCAAGGAGACCATGATTGATGTTCGTCAGATTCCACATGAACACATTCTTGTTTCTAATTTTGATATAGATACGGTTGTTTTCCCTGAATATTTTGGGGTTTTGACTCACACTTTTCTCACCACAGAGAATCCCCTGAGAGCCTCGTACCAGCCAATTCCGCTTTATATAAATAATATTTGGGAAGCGCCATCATTTGCGAGGGTAGTTGCTTTCGCGGCCACATTTTGGCACACAGTTAAGCAAGAGAAAGCAGAAACCGCTACCACTTTTTCCTCACACTCAATGCCGTTTAAGGCCTTGGTTGATGTTGGTTTTTGGCAAAAAAACATGGTCTCAGAAGATTCCAGAATATTTTGGCAATGTTTCTTGCGATACGATGGTGATTACAAAGTTGCACCATTATTTTATCCGGTATCCATGGATGCAAATGTTGCTTCAACCAATGGTCAAACATTAAAAAATATTTATAAACAACAAAGACGTTGGGCTTATGGAGCAGAGAACATTCCTTATTTTATGTTTGGATTTTTCAAAAACAAATCCATTCCAATTTTTAAAAAATGGTATTACGGATTCATGGTTATTGAGGGAAACCACTCTTGGGCGACTAATGCTTTATTGATATTCGTTTTGGGTTGGTTGCCGGTTATGTTGGGGGGTCAGGAATTTAACACAACCGTTCTTTCTTTTAATCTTCCTTATTTGACGAGAATAATCATGACCCTTTCAATGTTGGGTCTAGTTTCTTCTGCTGTTTTGTCTATTGTTCTGCTTCCTCCTCGCCCTCTTAAGTACGGCAAATTTAAATATTTCTGGATGTGGGTTCAGTGGGTATTGTTTCCTGCAACAACAATTTTCCTCGGTTCTATACCGGCACTAGAGGCTCAAACTCGATTAATGCTCGGAAAGTATATGGGCTTCTGGGTGACACCCAAAGTCAGAAAGTAATTTAATTGTTGCACGATGGATTTGCGGGTGTTATTCTAAGAATTAGTTTTTTTAATCCGCTGATGGGTTTGTGGCTAACAAAGGAAAGTCTAAGGAGTATGAAAAAGTGGATGCTGATGAGGTTGCCAAGGCTTTGGGCGCTAAGCGCATAACCAAACCAAAAGAAGTGGAAGAATTTAAGAAAAAATATGGTCGGCCAAATCCACTAACCGACACTTCAAAAAACAAAAAATAACCCGGCTAAATGCCGGATTTTTGTTTTAAATTAGTTTGAATTTTTATTCAAAATGAGTAAGTCGTTGAAATGATTCCAATCGTTTCTTCAGGAGGGGATAGTTGGTGAGAGTGGAATCTTCTTTTAGTAAAAGTCGAGCCTCAAGTCGAGCTTTTTTGATCAATTCAATATTGGCTAATGATGTCATGGCCAAATCGGGAAGTCCTGACTGCTTAACTCCAAAAAATTCTCCAGGTCCACGTATGCCCATATCTTTTTCTGCCAGTTCAAATCCGTCGTTGCAATCAACAAGTGCTTTTAATCTTTCATTTATATTCTTCTCAATCGTTGAAGAAAAAAGAAGGCAATATGACTGGTGTTCTCCTCTTCCGACTCGGCCTCTGAATTGGTGTAGTTGAGCCAATCCAAATCTTTCAGAATTTTCTATCATCATAATTGTTGCATTTTGAATATCTACCCCAACTTCAATAACTGAAGTTGAAACCAAGATTCCATACTTCTTGTCTTTGAATTTTTCCATTATCTCATTTTTTTCTTTTGGCTTCATTTTTCCATGGAGCATTGCCACCTTAAGATCAGGAAAGACTTCTTCTGATAATTTTTTATATTCATCTTGAACGGCTTTTACCTCAGCCCACATTACGTTCATTTTGGATTGGCCATTTTTGCCCTTGATTTCTTTGGTTGGATCAGCAAGTTCAATACGCGGACAAATAACAAAAACTTGTCGGCCAGAATTTACTTCATCGCGAAGAAACTTATAAGCTGTTTTTCTTTGTGAGGGAGAAATTACTTTAGTAATAATTTTTTGTCTGTTTTTTGGTTTTTCTTTAATTATGGAAATATCTAAGTCACCATAAATAGTTAAGGCCAAGGTGCGGGGGATGGGGGTAGCGGTCATAGATAAAAGATGGGGGACAAATTTTGATTCGCTATTTTTAACCAAAGCAGCGCGCTGAGAAACGCCAAAGCGATGCTGTTCATCAATAATCACAAAAGCAAGGTTTTTAAAGTTAACCCCTTTTTGAATTACAGCATGAGTTCCTATGATAATATCCACCTCGCCCTTGGAAATTTTATTTTTTAATTCTGCCTTGGTTACTGTTTTATTATTAAACTTGGCATCAGAACCAGTCAGGAGGCCTATGTTAACAAAATTATTACCCAATAATTCAGTCATTGTTCTAAAGTGCTGGTGGGCAAGAACTTCAGTCGGAGCCATAAATACAGATTGATGGCCTGCTTTGGCGACCTGAACAGCACCAATTAGTGCGACAACGGTTTTACCACTTCCAACATCTCCTTCCATGAGTCGGTTCATCGGGTAAGTCCTCTCTAAGTCTTTTAAGATTTCCCAAGCTGAAACTTTTTGATCCTTTGTTAATTCAAATGGAAGGCGTGATATAAAATCTTGAATTAAGTCTTGATCAAACTCAACCTTAACCGATTTGAGCTGATTTAATTTTCTTCTTTCAAGGAGAGCTTTTAGTTGGAAAAGAAGTAGGTCATCAAAAGCGAGACGTTCTCTTGCTGTTTCTGATTCCTGACTGTTGTTGGGGTAATGGATTTTGTTGATTGCCTCACTTAGAGATGGGAGGTTGTGTTTTTTAACAACTTCTTCTGGTAATGTGTCAGGAATATGCAGATCTTGTAAGAGTGGTTTAATAAGAAAACGAAGATATTTTGAAGTAACCCCCTCCGTTTCAGGATAGATTGGAATCAGTCCTCCGGTGTGAGTTAGGTTGTGATTTTTAAATTCAATGTCCTGTATTTTTTCATATGTGGGACTGGAAAGGTAAAGGCCATGTTTATCTAGGTTGGCTTTTCCAGCCAAACTTACTAATGTCCCTTCTCTTAAGCTGTTCGCTATAAATGATTGATTAAACCAAACAACTTTGACTGCTCCGGTTTCATCTCCAACCAATGCGTTGGTGATGGTCATTCTTTTGGGAAATATCATTCTTGAGCTCATTTTCAAAATTTCTCCTTGAATATTTACTTTTTGACCGGGTTCAATTTCAGAGATAGAAATTACTCGACTATAGTCTTCATAACGGGCAGGAAAATGCCACAGGAGATCTTTTACTGTTTTTATACCGAGCTTGGTTAGGCGGGGGAGGTTTCTGGGTCCGACGCTCTTCAGTTGTTCGATGGGTAAAGAGAGGTCTATCATTTTTGGCGTAATTTTAACACTTACTCGCCAAAATTAAAAGCGGACAAATTAAAACGCCGACACTTAGTCGGCAGCTGGTCGGACTGAAATTATATTGTCATGGGTCTTGGCAACATCATCTTCATCACCCTCAATTATTCCATTACATTTAATCTCTCTTATTTTGATATTTATTTTTCCGCCCCACTTATTCAGTAGGGGTTCTACTTGGTCTTGATTTTTAGTACGAACAATAATGACTGCATCGTAAGTTATAATACCCAGACCATCGGAGAATTGATGTTGTGTCTCATAAGTACAATGAACAATATATTCACTTCTCATCAAGTCCTATTCTTTTCAATAGTAACTAAAAACAAAATACCACTCTCGTGGTATTTTGTAAATCTTGTGCCCTCGAGAGGAATCGGTCACGGATAATTTTCTCGCCGGTCGCTCGCAAATTTCCGCGACCCCGCCTCGCGGTTGCAGTCTGCTGACTGCAACATCGCTCCGGCATTCAATTCCTCTCGAGTGTGCCACAATAAAAAAGACACTACATAAATGCAGTATCTTTTTTATTGAACTATGTGCCCTCGAGAGGAATCGAACCTCTATCATGACTTCCGCAAAGTCACGTCCTATCCGTTGAACGACGAGGGCCCTGCTACGCTTTGATTTAAATCAAAGCTTCGAAGGGCGAGCATTTCCAGATTCTAGTGATGCTTGTCCATCCGAAGCTCGAATGTAATTCTAGCGAAGGAGGAAACGACGAGGGCAAAGTGTGGCGTGATTACAGTCCTATTTTTCTGCTTATTAAATCAACCAATGATTTTTCGTGCTCTCTTTCGCTGACGAAATTAATCATTAGAGAACGGATGCCTGCTGGATTTTGGTTTTCAATTGAAACCTTAATATAGGGCATATACCACTTCTTTGCTTCTAGGCTAAGCTCTCTTGGTCCATGTGGATCATAATCAAGCCAAAAAGATTTTAAATCTTTGTAGTAATATGCCACATCATCAATTGTTATGCCAGCATGATTAACGATAATCTTGGACATTGTTGGTTTTTTGTTGGAGTACAGAATCAGTACGAGAGAGGATAGAATTAGAAAGATGGCGGTTAAGGTGTCCATGCGATAAAAAAGTATGGCGCCTGCTCCGCACAGTAAAGCAATTATAACCAAAGCAAGATATTTTTTTTGGGGATTATAGTAGAACGACGGAGCTTCCCATTCAATTTTTTTTGTCGTCTCAACTGGTTTTTCAAAAACTGACGCCACAACAACTTCTTCTTTTTTAGGTTCACTCGAATCGGTCAAAGTAGCATTCCTTTCGGTGGAAATAACTGGTTTGTTTTTTTGAGTCTTTTTTCTTAAATCAACAATTCTTGTCATATAATTTGTACTTGGCGGTGAGGGTGAGATTCGGTCACAGATATTTTTCTGTTGAAAAATTCTGCGACCCCGGCTCGGCGCCGTCGCGCCTCCGCCTTTCTCATCTCTACTCACTACCCATTGATGATGACGGTTTTCAAGACCGTTGCCTTCAACCACTCGGCCACCTCACCAATTTATTCAAGACTCCCACCAATTATTTTATAGGCATTGATCCCTTTAGATATTTCGCTAAGAAGAAAAGCCCCAAGAACCTCATAGGTTAGGAACTGTACGGAAGGGGATACCTCTCTGTGTGTAAAAAATCCAATAAGTAGCATGGCCAAGAGGGAAATCCACCAAACATAAACAAATAGTTCCCCGGGTTTAATGTTTAGTTTTACCCCTGTCCAGCGCGATGTTTCTTTGTGGACGATATATACACCTAGCAATATCAGATAGCTGGTTACCATGGCTTCTGAGAGTTTGTATTTGGTAAAGAAATCAACCCAGCTTAAAATAAGCAAAATGCCTGTCCAGGCCAAAAGAAACTTGAAAAGAAGGTCTTTAACTGAGGACAATTCAACTTTGTAGCGCTTGGCTATTATTTGATTATCCATACCCCAATATTACCATGTTTTTTGGGGTATTTCCAGCGACTCGTTTGTTTGACACGTGGTCTTTGTTTGTGTTATTATATGTCATTGTTTCAAGAAGGAGTGTGAGGTGCAATGGTTGACGTAAGACCCGATATGAGTCGCGCGGCTCTACAGTCAATTTTGGAGGATCTTAAAGAAAGAAAAAGGGAAAATTTTTCTTTTAATGCCACCGTGTGGGGTAACGAAGTGAAAGGCATTATTGATCGAGAGATTGATAGAAACGTCAAAAAAGTTGAAGATGCTCTGCGACAGATAGCTACTGTCAGAGCTTAAAAGGCGACCAAGAGGTCGCCGTTTTTATTTTTGGCGGAGACGGGAGGATTCGGTCACAGATATTTTTCTGTTGAAAAATTCTGCGACCCCGGCTCGGCGCCGTCGCGCCTCCGCCTTTCTCATCTCTACTCACTACCCATTGATGATCTCTACTCACTACCCATTGATGTTCCGCGCGAACAGCCACAGGCTGTCCTTGCGGATCATATGCGGAGACGGGAGGATTCGAACCTCCGAAGGGATTGCTCCCTTATCGGTTTTCGAAACCGACGCGTTCAACCACTCTGCCACGTCTCCATGCGCTAATTTAAATTATCATTTTGTTCATCTAAACAAAAGCCCACCGGAGTGGTGGGGTGTGGCGGACCGTGCAGGATTCGAACCTGCGACCCTCGGCTTAGAAGGCCGATGCTCTGTCCAACTGAGCTAACGGTCCGCAAGGGGTGGTGGGTCGTAAGGGATTTGAACCCCTGACCAACTGGTTAAAAGCCAGCTGCTCTACCGGGCTGAGCTAACGACCCACGATTGGAGTGGTGCGAGCGGTGAGATTTGAACTCACGACCCCCTGCGCCCAAGGCAGGTGCGCTACCAGACTGCGCTACGCTCGCACTTTGAGAGGTTTGGAGCGGATGAAGGGATTCGAACCCTCGTCAGTGGGTTGGAGGCCCACCGCTCTACCATTGAGCTACATCCGCTCGGAAAGGGTTTGGTGTCGGAGGCGGGACTCGAACCCGCATGACCTTGCGGTCTCTGGATTTTAAGTCCAGTGCGTCTGCCGGTTTCGCCACCCCGACACGTTGTAAAAAAAACAGTTTCGCGCAGAGGATGTGGTGGGCCCGCTCGGGATCGAACCGAGAACCAACCGATTATGAGCCGGTTGCTCTAACCATTTGAGCTACGGGCCCACTTTGTCTGCGTACCTTTATTGAACATTATTATATCAGATAAAAACTTGTTAGTCAAATTGATTTAAACTGATTGTTTATAACAATATTTGCTGGCCTAATCCGGTAATTATATAATGCATACAGTAATTAACTACTTGTTGTTTTAATTTTAAACTTAAGACACAAGAAATAAAAAATGGGAAAATATTCTTGGATAGTAGTAGGGGTGGTCGTGTTGGTCGCCATCTATTTCATGGGAGGGGATTGGATGGGTAAGAAAACTGGAGATGAAGTAGTATCTTTAAGCCCGAGCCCCTCTTCAAAGGTGGTGGCTAAGACAGTTACAAAAACAAGCCCCACTCCAACTTCCACTAAAAGCTACACAGAGTTGGTTAAGGAATATGAAGGGAGAAGAATTCAGTTTGACCAATATTGTCAGGCTACTCCCAAAGACATAACTTACAAAAACGGTACTTCTATAATGTTAGACAACAGATCTGGTGATGCAAGAACCATTACTCTTGCCGATGCTAAATATCAGTTGTCTGGATATGGATATGCAGTCGTAACTCTTTCTAGTCAGTCTTTGCCGAAAGAGATGTTGTTGAGCTGTGGTGCAGGAATTAATGTTGGAAGAATTTTATTGCAAGCCCAGATTCTACAATAATTAAATAAACTAATTATAAAAATAAACCCCACACTCATGTGAGTGTGGGGTGGTTTTATCCAAGAGGAATTAAGTAACTGACCTTATGAATAACCTGATCAATACCCAACCGATCAAACGCGTTTTCCGGTGTGCGAACACCCGGTTTTGTTTTTCTTTCGGCCATCATTTCGGCCATAATAGCTGTTGGAAATCCGGTTGTTCGTTGCATAGCAGTAAGACCAGTGGTGGAATCATATAAATCCAAAAGTGTCATTGATTTTTGTCCTGTCAGCTCACTTTTGGCCGTAACTCTCATCCAGACCAAGTCTGGATTTTTGGAATTGACTGGCGTGGTTAGATTTTTTTCAACCGCCAGTTCAAACTCATCTGATGGAACGTTTTTGAAAAAGTCCACAAATCCTGGCCAGCGTACGGTTTTTTCTGAAAAAGATCTCACTCCCGCATCTTGGAATGACCAAGCAGCCAAAGATGCGCCAGCCGTAACAAATGCTTCAATACGACCGTTAAACTTTTTAGAAAAACGCTGGAGCTCGGGAACAACCAATTGGCCGTAATCGTGGAATGGTTTTACCAGCACGACTTCACCATTAGACAGAATGGGTGCCATGTCATAGCAAATATGCTTCAGTCCTTCCGGATGAAAAACTTTCTGATAGAAAGTTGGTGGTTGTGGTTTTTGAGGCAGGCCACCAACCAAAATTTCAAGTGATTCTGCTCCATCCAGATCGTTCATTAATTTTTTGGCAACAATAACTCCTAATCCAGGCATCAGACCGCAGTCGGGGACTACAGAGACTGGCATGTTTGGATATTTATCGTTTAGTTGGAGCATTTCCTCGGTAACTTCAACAATACCACCAAGGTCACAAAAATGGACATTGGCCTGAATGGCCGCCTCAGCTAATCGTAGATTATATTTTGCAGGAAGAGCGCTGATAACAACATCAAATTTTTTGAAAAGCTCAACAGGGTTTTTATTTTCTTTGGCATCAAATCTGATTGAGACACATCTTGCCCTAGAAAATTTATTAACAAAACGACAGGCGTCCGTTGTTTTGTTAAAATCAACATCTCCAATGGCCACCATTTGGGTATGAGAACTTCTTGCGAGTATGAAAGCGATTGCCTTTCCAACTCCAGCACCGAGCACAAGGTATGTGTTTGAACCCATAATTCCTCAGTTTTCAATGTACGAACCTGTGTTAAACTACTCTTGTTTGATTATTTTGGCAATAACCTAGGAATGTCTAAAAAACGGTCAGTTAGGGCATTAAGTTTATATAGTAAATTTGAACTTTTCTTGATCCGAAAATCTATTGTTCCATAGTGGACATTGTGATTTTCGTATTTCTTAGTCGATTTGGTTTTGACATATCTTATGCTTGTAAAATTACCCGGTTTCACCCTAAGAGACTTTTTCCAAAAAGACATCACTTCTTTTTCACGATTTCTGTGTACGCTATTAATGTGTATAGAAAATTTAACTTCCGCATTGCTTATATGATAGAAGTGACGAAACCAATCAATCATAAACTTAATTATCTTTAGGTTGCTATTAGTGAATTGTACCGTTCCATAAGTTTTTGTTCCTTCGGCTAAGTACAAAGCCAAACCTGCTATAAAGAATTCTTTTTCTGTTAATTTATTAAGCCGCAATGATTCTTGGGCGGCTATTTTTATTGCATTTACCCTTTTCATTCTCTGAAAATTCGCACCCTTTAAGCGCCCTCGGGCAATCAAATATTCTTTTTCGCCCAAAATTCTCTTCAGCTGTTTATCTGTTAATCGAATATCTCTACACCACAAGCTAACAGTGCTTTGGGAAGTTCCGGTTATATGAGCAATGTCTTTGATGCTCTTTCCTGAATTTCTTAGCTCTCGTGCCTTTAGTTTTAATTCGGATTTGGCCATGTATGGTTACTATACATTATATCGCAATTTCTTTTTTAATAAAATTGTAATTTGTGTATAAGTATGATATGTTTATCTATAGATCGCGGGGTAGAGCAGCGGCAGCTCGTCAGGCTCATAAGAAATTGTGACCTATCATAGTAATGTGGTATGGAAAACTCTCTAAATTGTCCCGATTCGCTTGCGAATCGAGGATGCTCGATACGAAAGTATCGGCACTGGAAACCCGATTATCTTGCAAAAGATGTAGGGCAATCAGCAGCGAAACCCTTCGGGGAACGTTCAGAGACTATAATGGGAGCACCCAGCTCAGCTGGGTGATGGTATAGTCCGAACCTGGAAGTAATTCCAGTAACATCAGAACCTGAAGGTCGTGGGTTCGAATCCCACCCCCGCAACAATAGAAAATGAAAAGGTCCCCATCGGGGGCTTTTTCATTTTCTATATGATTGCTGGAGAGGAGCGAGTGCCATTGAGGCACTCGCGTTGGGATTCGAAAGACCACAGCATGTCGCAATCAGAAGATTGTGACGCGAGGTCGGGGTCGAGAAAAAAGTTGCTCGATGGAGCAACTTTTATTCGTGACCGAATTCCCGCAACAGATTTCCAGAAGCAGGACTTTGTTGGGAACAGCCAGAAATGGCTGTTTTTGGTTTTGACAGAATTATTATCTCGGTATAATATATAGTGGTTCTTTAAGAAGTGGGGTAATCTTTTGAGCAAACCTGTTCAAATTAAACTATCCATAAAGACCTATGGGAAGCGAGGTCAATTAGTCGGCGAGATTATTGATGAATCAGGGACAGTAATCAGAAAAGACACTGGTCCAACTATTACTCATGTATCAAGGCAATTAAGAAGAAGTGGTCTTGTCCCAACAGATCTGGTAATCCAAAAAAACATGATTGTAGGTTTTGTAATTTATAGAAAAAATCCTCTTAGTGCGACCTAGTCGCACTTCTTATTTTATGTCTAAGTAAACCCATAAATCTCCTGGATACTAGGGATTAACAGATACCAACTACGTCCCAACTCTGCAACAGTTTGACAATACGCCAGAAATGGCGTATTGTTCTTTTAATCTTTGAGAATTTGTATCGGGAGAAAAAATGAGTGAACTGCAGATAATACTCTATCTTATTGCTTGTCCTATTGGCTGGTATTTATTGGCTAGCTTGGATTACGGATTGAACGGTGGTCAGCTGGGACGTCATCCGTTTCTTTTTCCATTTGAGTGTTTTGCTGAGGATATCAAATGCTACTGGTTCGGTGGTCAGAAACACAGGGTGGAATTTATTAGGAGTAGATGTGTTGGAGAAGGCTCCTTTTGTGGCTCAAAACGTTCCTATACGCATAAAGAGATTAGAGAAAGCAATCTCTACGAAGAAGTTTTCTGGGCAATGTGTGGCGGTAGAATTTCTTTTTGGAGTCAACAGATTCTGTATCTATTCCTTGGGCCAGTCTTCATTGGATTTCTCTTGGCAGGAGCCATAATCGGTCTCATCGTTAATACTTTGATTTTCTGGCCGATAGATAAACTTAGAGGCAATCGTTAAAGTGCGGCAATCCGCACTTTTTAATTTGTAACAAACCCATAAATCTCCCTGATACTGGGTATCAGAAGATGCCAACAAAGTCCCAATTCTGCAACAAAGATTGACAATACCGCAAAAATACTGTATTGTTGTTTTATTCTTTACAAATTGAGGAGTGTGCCAGATGACTCATGAAGAAGATGTCCAGGATTGGAACAACTTCACCAATAAGATAAGGGAGAATCCCTGGATAATCTTAATGCTTATCTTTTCGCTTGTTTATTTCACATCGGAGATTTGCCAACAACTTCTCGTTGGGCCTAGATGGTTGCGATGGTATGCTGGAGCAATTGGCTTTTCGTCTAATTGGGCTTTGTTGTCGTCTATTCTTTTTGGAGCCAGAGCTATTAGGTGTTTATTTATCGGATTTGGAATTCAGATGCTTTGGGAAATCGGACAATACCCAGCACACTTTGATTTCCACGATGCTTTTATTGGTACCGTAGGTACTGCCGTTATTTTATTACTAGCCTATAACTACAAAACCAGATCATTTTCTTCTTTGGCGGTTTCACAGCTCTTGTGACCGCCTTTTTTATTTATTGCCGTAGAAGCATTGTCAATTAGAACTTGTTGTGATATTTTATTTCCAGTAAATTGGAATCTGAGGAGCTGAAAGATGAAAGAAGTTGACCTTCGTCCAGGAACCAAAGAATTTGTAGTTCCTACAGCAGTAACTCGTAATGGAACAAATTATATGGGACCTGATGTGCGAGTGAATGCTCGTGATGTGGAACACGCAAAAGAAATTGTTCGACAACATGGTCATGAGATAAATCGCCATTTCGAACCAAAGGAAATTAAAAAAAGGTAGATAATGTGTCAGGTGCGGTAACCCCGCACTTTTTTGTTTGCAAACCCATAAATCTCCTTAACCCCCCGCAACAAATTTTGATGAATCTGAAAAACTGTGCTATTGTCTCGGCACAGTTTCTGGTTTCTTAAAAAGGAGTTCTTAGATGTCTGAAGCCATTGTAAGCGGTAGTCCTGAAATCAAAATATCCTTATCAGAACCCTTGAAGGTAAATAGTGAGTTCTATGTTTCTGTAAATATTGGTAAATTGTCAGGAGATCTGAAAGATTTTTCTAAACCCTTAAATGTCTGGCTGGCATCTACACAACACTTCGAGATTGAAAACGGAGACAGATCTAAACTCATCAAGACAATTTCTGCTGATGAAATTAAAACAGGATTATCAAAAGTTACTTTTCTGGCCAAGGTTGTATCGGCTGGAGATAATAATCAACCAAGAGTAATAGCATATTTTAGCTACAACCATAGACCTTGCGGAAAAGTAGAGCGTACTTTGACCGTTATCGCCGACTAACAAGTCGGCTTTTTGTTTTATGCCATCACGAAAACGGGCGATACTTTAAGGGTCTTGCAAAATATCTAAATCTGTGGTATAATAGAAGTACGATTAGTTCTTAACGTCCTTGGGTGAGCAATTCTGTCCGATTCAGGGCGTTAACTTAAAAAGGAGGGGGGGCAATATGTTTAGCTCCCATACCGAAACGTACAAGAGAAGCATCTGTGCCGTGAAGTTGGGCGAACGCTGGCTGAAGATCAATCGGTGTGAGTGCGGTCAGATCCACGCCTATCAGCTGTTGAGTGGGGAGCCCGACAGCGTGATTCCGCGCATCAGCGCGGAAGACGTCAGTCAGGAGTTCAAGGACAACGTGCTTCGGCGCATGTTCTTGAACGAAGAAGAGGTGTCACAGGAACTTGTTTTCGCAAACAGTTAATCCTGTCACACCAAGCCCGTAGGGAGCCCGCTCCCCACGGGCTCTTTACTTTTTAGTTAGAGTCTTTCAAGAGCTTTTAGATTTTTGTCCGGCAGATAAAGCATTAGAATACCAACGATGATTCCTCCGATAGCTGAAACAATATGATTTCCACCGAAAATAAAATCATCTAGTAGGTCTAGTAGAATCCATACACCTCGCCATATAATTATGATTCCTATTGCAACCGTCAGACCCTTTGTAATGTATTTTATGTTGAGTATATCCATGTCGGTATTATAGTACATAAATCCCAAGACAATCAATCGGACAGAATTGATTTTTCTCTAATTTTCGCGTATTATCATATTTAACTGTCGGTGTAGCTCAACGGTTAGAGCGGAGCCCTCATAAAGCTCAGGCTGGAGGTTCGATTCCTCCCACCGACACAAATGATTCGCAAGGACAGCCTGTGGCTGTCCGCGTGAATTATCATTTGCGAGCAGGGAGGAATCGAAAGCCGGAGCGCTGGCGCGAGGCGGGGTCGCAGAATTTTTCAGCAGAAAAATATCTGAGACCGATTCCGTTTAAACACATAAAAGATTATGACCGAAGGTTTTAAACATCAATTTCATCAATTTGAATCTGGACTCAGATTGATTTCGGTTCCAATGGAAGGAACAAAAACAGCAACCGTTCTTGTTTTGGTTGGTACGGGCTCAAAATATGAAACTAAGGAAATAAATGGTATTTCTCACTTTCTTGAACACATGATGTTTAAGGGGACAGACAAACGACCTGGCAAAATGGATATTGCCAGAGAGTTGGATGCTATTGGCGCAGAGTACAATGCCTTTACTGGCAAGGAATACACCGGATATTATGCTAAGGCGAGTATAGAAAAATTAGATACAATCATGGATGTTGTCTTTGATATTTTTCTAAATTCAAAATTAGCCCAAGAAGATATTGATACCGAGAGGGGAGTAATCGTTGAGGAGCTAAATATGTATCGTGACATGCCACAGCGTTACGTTTCAGATTTATTTGAAAAACTTCTTTACGGTGACCAACCAGCGGGTTGGGACATAGGTGGAGAAAAAGAAACCGTAATGTCCCTCAAGAGAGAGCAGTTTGTAGATTATTTTAATTCTCACTATGTTGCTAAAAATACAATAATTGCAGTTGCTGGCAATGTCGATCCTGAAGTTGTTAGAGAAAAAGCTGCTAAATATTTTGCCAATATTAGAAAAAATGATTCAATCACCAAATTGCCTGTTGTAGAAAAACAGTCTGAGCCACAAACTTTAATTCACTACAAAAAAACAGACCAAACACATTTCTTTCTCGGGTTTCGCTCCTTTGATATGTTTGATGAACGCAAATACGCTCTAAGTATTTTGGGAACAGTTTTGGGTGGGGGTATGAGTTCAAGACTTTTTGAAGAGGTTCGCGACAAAAGGGGATTGGCTTATTATGTTGGAGCCGATAATGACACCGCTACTGATACTGGCTATTTTAAAGTGAGAGCGGGAGTAAATAATGAAAAAGTCTTTGAGGCCATCAAGGTGGTTATGGATGAAATAAGAAAAATAAAAGATAATGGAATTACAGCAGAAGAGCTTCAACGAGCTAAGGATAACATTTCAGGATCAATGGCTCTTGGTCTTGAACACTCTGACGCGGTGGCAAATGCATATGCAGGACCAATTCTTTTTGAAAACAAGGTTTTGACCCCAGAGGAAGAACTCGTTAAAATAAAGAAGGTGACACTTGAAGATGTTCACAATGTTGCTAAAGAAGTTTTTGACAACACAAAACTCAACTTAGCCGTGATAGGGCCATTTGAAGATGAGGAACCTTTTAAAAACATATTAAAAATATAATTTATGTCCACGCCTGACCACATCCACGTAGAAATCAATACAGGAACCATAATAAGGTTTATTTTGGTTATATTATTTTTTGTGTTCCTTTATGTATTGAAGGATGTTTTGATTATTTTTCTTTTCGCCCTGATAATTGCTTCTGCTATTTCACCTTTTGCTAACTGGTTAGATGAAAAAGGATTCCCGCGACTTTTGGGTGTGTTGCTCCTATATTTAGTCGTCTTGGCTTTGATTGTGGCAGTTTTATCGCTCATCATTCCTTATGTTTCTCAAGACATCAGTCAACTAACATCTACCTTACCAGGACTTGTAACGAAGGTTTCTTCTTCGCTTGATAAGGTTCAGCAGGGTTCACCACAATATCTAGATTTCTTAAGCGAAATACAAAACATACTCCAGGGTTTATCTGATTATCTTCAGCAGTCAGCCCAATCTATTATTGGATTGATTGTAAGTATTTTTGGAGGCGTGATGTCTGCTGTTGCTATCTTGATTATTTCGTTTTATTTGTCTGTTACAAAAAAGGGCATTGAAAGTTTTTTGGGCTCAATCGTTCCTGAAAAATACGAGGATTACGCAATACATCTTTGGAAGAGAGCTGAGTTTAAAGTGGGTCTTTGGCTCCAAGGCCAATTACTTTTGGGGTTGGTCATGGGATTGCTTGTTTATGTCGGCCTCTCATTAATGGGAATTAAATTTGCTTTGATTCTCGGATTCCTTGCTGCGATTCTTGAAATAGTCCCTATGGTTGGTCCTGTCTTGGCCGCAATTCCTGCAATAGCGTTGGCGTTTCTTTTGTCGCCGACACTGGGTTTGTGGGTCATAGCATTTTATGTGATAGTCCAGCAATTGGAAAATCATATTCTGGTTCCAATAGTGTTGGGTAAGACGGTTGGCTTAAATCCTGTCATCGTCATTATTGCACTTTTGGTTGGCCAACAACTCGCCGGAATTCCTGGCATGATACTTTCAGTTCCAGTAGCCACTATTCTTGTGGAGATGATGGATGACTTTGCAAAGCATAAGGACTCCCGCCGACAATCGGCATAAATTCCTAATTATTTTAAGTTCTAATTGATCTAAAATCGGAATTTGTTTAGAGTAATTAGGTTAATTAGAAAATTAGGTTAATTCAGATGCTATATATAGTTGCTACCCCTATCGGTAATCTCGAAGACATCACCCCAAGAGCTATAAACATATTGAGCAATTCCGATCTTATTTTAGCTGAAGACACTAGGGTCACTAAGGTTTTACTCGACAGGTACAATATAAAAAAAGAAGTTCAAAGCTATCATCAACATAGCGATTTTAAGAAGATTGATCATATCGTAGAATTACTTAAACAAGGGAAGACGTTGTCTCTTGTCACTGATGCCGGAACTCCTGGAATAAATGATCCCGGTAGTCATTTGGTAAGCGAGGCGTTGAAAGCTATTCCAGATTTGAAAGTTGTGCCAATACCTGGGCCAAACGCGGCGATTGCGGCATTGAGTATTAGTGGATTTGCAACCGATGAGTTTGTTTTTCTTGGTTTTCCTCCTCATAAAAAAGGGAGACAGACATTTTTTAAAAATATTTCAAAAATCGAAAGTACTGTCGTGTTTTATGAATCTAAGCATAGAATTTTAAAGGCATTGGATAATTTAGAAAAACTTTCAGATTTGGGTGAAAGAAAAATGATGATTGGCCGAGAATTAACAAAACAGTTTGAAACAATCTATCGAGGAACATTGGCCGAAATAAAACCACACTTAACCGATAAAAATCTTTTAGGAGAGTTTGTGGTGGTGATTAATAGAAAATAATATGTCAGAAAAAATACCTACAACTAACACAGAATTGAATCAAGCCGAAATTGGGTGCGAAATTCAACTCGGCGAAGAAATTGCTGAGCTCGAGAAGCCTATTAAAATAATAATAGAAAAGATAAAAAACAGAATTGAAAATGGTGAGTACGGGCTTATAATTGGAGATGACGCATCTGGTAGGATTCCAACTCGAATTTTGGGAGATTTTATTAGGGAGATATCAAGAATCAGGGGACATCATCAACCTAATATTATATTTATACCAGGAAAGTTGAAGGAGGGAATGTTGGGTGTTGTGGGTTCTGGTGAGAGGCAAATGGTTCAAAAAAAATTTGAACAACATCTTTCAAAATACGGCGCTATTCCAGATAAAAAAATATTGATAATAACAGACACAGTTTTTTCCGGGGAGTCTCTTAGGGGGTTAGCCGATTTGATAAAAGAAGCTGGTTATGTCTTGGAGATAGCTACGATCGGACAGGAGTTTAGCGGTCCTTTCGGTCGTCCCAATAGACTTGCGGACGAAAATTTAGAAGGAATCGAAATAGTTTCTGGAGAATTTAGTGCAACAAAAGAACAAGAAGAAGAAACGGGATGGGCACATACTCCGATGATATACGCAAAAAAAGACATGAGTGGTGTTCACAAGTCGTCTGGTTATCTTAAGTCGGAAAGGCTGGTTGATGAGATAGGTTCCTATTTTCGTCGGGATATGATTCAAGACGAGATTGAGCAGGCAAGAAAAGATGCAAAGACAATGACAAGTAAGCTGATTGATTGGTATGAATCACAAAAACAAAATGAAAAATAAATTTTATATAACAACTTCAATAATGTACGCAAATGGAAATCCGCACATTGGATTTGCGTTTGAGTTGGTGTTGGCTGATGTTTTGGCGCGCTATCACAGACTCCTAGAAGAGGATACTTATTTTTTGACTGGCACTGATGAGCACGGCTCAACAGTTGTTAAGGCTTCTGAAAAAAATAACAAATCCCCGAAGGAATATGTAGATGAGGTGGCAATTAAGGTTCAGGAATTGGCTAAGATTTTAAATATTTCCAATGATGATTTTATTAGGACTTCAGACCAAACTCGTCACTGGCCGGCAGCCCAGAAAATCTGGAATTTAATTAAGGAAGATTTGTATAAGAAAAATTATGAGGGATTGTATTGTGTTGGACATGAAGCGTTTATTAAAAAAAGTGATTTAGTTGATGGTGTCTGCCCACTACACAAAACTGAACCGGAAAAGATAGGGGAAGAGAATTGGTTTTTCAAACTGACGAAATATAAAAAAGAAGTTAAGAAAAAAATAGAGAGCGGAGAAATGAAAGTGACTCCTGAAATAAGAAAGCAGGAGATTTTGAATTTAATTGATGATGCTGAGGATGTCAGTTTTTCAAGGCCATCAAAAGACTTAGGGTGGGGGATACCCGTGCCGGATGATGATACCCAAACTATGTATGTTTGGGCCGATGCTCTTACTAATTATATTTCTGCTCTTGGCTATGCCGATGAGAATCCAAAATTTGAGAAATTCTGGCCGGCTGATGTTCATTTGGTTGGAAAAGATATTTTGCGTTTTCATGCCATGATATGGCCGGCGATGCTTTTGTCGGCAGGATTGCCTTTACCTAAGGAAATTTGTGTCCACGGATTTATCACCGTAGATGGAGAAAAGATGTCTAAGACGATTGGTAATGTTGTTGATCCGTTTGAGGCGGTAGGAAAATATGGAGCCGAAGTTGTCCGATATTTCTTATTGAGAGAAATTCCATCTGGAGATGATGGTGACTTTTCATATAAAAAACTCGAAGAAAGATATAACGGTGATTTGGCTAATGGTTTAGGAAATTTGGTTCAAAGGGTAGCAACTCTGGCTGAAGATGGTCTTGATGGGGAATTAATATTTAAAAAAGAAGATTTTGTAACAGGGGGACTTCTGGCCGAAGTTATAGATAATGATATTCCATTTGAGAATAATATAAACGATTTTAGACTTCACGACGCACTTGGAGATATTTGGCGAAAGGTGAGTATGTCCAATGTGTTTATAGCTGAAAGAAAACCATGGAAAGAAGTTAAAGAAAATCCAACTGAATTTTTAAAAACAATGGTTACGATCGTTGCGATGATTCATCACATATCTTGGCGGTTACAACCCTTCATGCCAGAAACCGCCGATAAAATTGCAAAAATATTTGGAGACGATTTATCAAACAAAGAAATTCCAGAAAATTATAAATTTATAGTTAAGAAAGGTGAAGGATTATTCCCAAGATTGAAATAAAAAATCCGTCTTACGCGGATTTTTTCACCTTGTCTTGGAGTATTAAGAATAATGCAAAGATAAGCATAACAGGGAAGCTAAGTATAAGATACACCCAGACTAAAAAAGGATGTTTTTCAAACTCGGAAGAGTGCTCATGGTGATAACACACAGTGGTCATAATCCCAACACCCAGATAGAATCCCGCCAATCCTGTCAGTAGAATCCCTAGCATGGAAATACTCCTAGTTTTATTTTAGGAACTTATAAGACCATGACAGCAAATTACCTAAATGTCAATTTTTGTTAACTACTCTTTTCGATGTGATAAAATAAAAAGGCGAGGGTTTATTCCCTCGCTTGAACCAAGTTTATCTTCAGCAAAAATTTTTCGTGGTAGCGCTCCAATAATTTCCAAGCAACAACCCCGCCTATGTACCATGCCCAAACCCATGGATAGATCATCGTGAAAATAGCAGATGCAATATAGCCGACAATAATTGCAATTCTGCCGGTTTCAATGGCGCATTTCCTAAATGAAGGTTCTTTAAATAACATCCAAGGCCATATAACCGTCATTGTAAGCACTGTAAGTATGGCAAGAGGAATCTTTGTAATCATAATTCTTGAAAAACCCTTTTCGGCTATTAGCCAGGAAAGATCATACATCGCTCCGCATATCGTGAACATTGCTCCAATTCCATATATCCATAGCAGCGCGGATAGGGTTCCCATTTTTAATGTCCTTTACTAAGTGATAATATGAAACATAGGTTATCATGTCTTGGATGAACTGGCAAAATTTATAGTTAAGAAAGGTGGGGGCTTGTTTTCACGATTGAAATAAAAAATCCTCCTTCGCATAAAGCTTCGGAGGACAATGGGCGGGTCCCGATTCATTTGTGAATCGAAGATCCTCGATTTGTGGAACAAATCGGGAGATTTATTCCCGCGAATTCAGTAATTTCCTGATATCCTTTTTAATGAGTATTAAAAGGTTGGAAACCATTGAAAGAAAGAAGAAGATTGTTAATGGTATTCCAATTACAACAACAGAGAGGGCGAGATATGCCAGAAAGCAGAGTAGTGGGTTCATTGCCGATCTCCTTAAGGATCAATAAAGATTATCCAAGTAAAAAAGATGAGCAGTATCGGGAGTCCAATGATTGAGAATAAAACAAAAATAGGGAGAAATTTTTTTGGGTTTGATATTACGAATTTTCTATCAACAAACTCTGTCCCAGTCATTTCAAGCTTTCCGCCATGTGTCATTTTTGTCATTTCACGAATCCAGAAATAGGACACAAGTGGTCCGATTACTGTAAAATAGAGGAGTGTTAGCCACTCCCACCAGAGAACGTCAGAGATCATATCAGGCCTCGTTTAAAAAGAACTCTTTAGTGATTTATACTGCTTAAAAAACATTATGTCAATCCAAAGCCAATCTGATCCGCTGACCGCCATTGAGAAAAGGGGCGGGATTGGCACGGGACAAGTTTTTGATTCCCACTGCCATCCACAGATGGTTCAATACGAAAAAGACCGTGAAGAGATGTTGAAACGAGCAAAAGATGCCGGTGTTTTTATGATTTGTGTGGGAACAGATTTGGAGACATCCAGACAAGCCATTGAGTTGACTCAAAAAAATGAGGGCATGTGGGCTTCTGTTGGGTTGCATCCCAACGACAATCTTGATGAAAAATTTTCCCCAGATTTGTATGAAGAATTACTAAAAATGCCCAAAGTTGTGGCGATGGGGGAGATTGGCTTAGATTATTACAGGACAACAGATTTAAAAGATCAAGAAATTCAAAAAGAAAGATTTGAGCAACAGTTGCGGTTGGCAGAAAAATTAAAATTGCCAATTATTCTTCATTCTCGTGATGCGGGCAAGGGGAGCACGGGCAAGGTCCACGAAGATATGATTAGTGTTTTAAAGAATAATTTTTCTGGAGTTGGGGTAGCCCACTCTTTTACCGGTTCAATGGAGGATGCAAAAAGATATCTTGAATTGGGTTTTTATCTTGGGTTTAATGGGATTATAACTTTCGCAAGACAGTATGATGAGATTGTTAAAGAAGTGCCGTTAGAAAGAATACTTCTTGAAACCGACGCGCCTTATTTATCTCCAGAACCATACCGAGGCAAAAGAAATGAATCCGCTTATATTGTTGAGGTCGCCAAAAAAATTGCTGAACTAAAAAATGAGTCCTTGGAAAGGGTGGTTGAACAAACAACAAAAAACTGTCAGAATTTGTTTAAATTAGATGTCTAAGTACAATCCTCAAAAAATAGAAAAGAAGTGGTCCCGATTTTGCTCAAGCGGAGCTTGATTGCAAAATCGAGAATCCTCGATTCGCTACGAATCGGGACAGAAATTTTATGAAATATGATCCAAACAAAATAGAGCGCAAATGGCAACGCTACTGGGAGACCAAGAAGTTTTATCATACAAAAGAAGGAAAAAACAATTTTATGTTACTTACTGAATTTGCTTACCCATCAGGCAATCTGCACATGGGTCACTGGTTGGCATTTTCTGTTCCTGATATTTTGGCACGTTATTTAAAAATGAATGGGCACAACGTTTTATATCCGACCGGATTTGATGCTTTCGGTTTGCCTGCCGAGAATGCAGCCATTCAGAGAAATATAAATCCTCGTGATTGGACTGAAGACAACATCAAGCAGATGACCAAACAGCTCAAGAGCATAGGAGCAATGTTTGATTGGTCTCGGGCGGTGTCTACTATTGATCCCGAATACTATAAATGGACACAGTGGATGTTTTTAAAGATGTACGAAAAAGGATTGGCTTATCGAGCAAAAACAAATGTGAATTGGTGTCCAAAAGACAAAACAGTTTTAGCTAATGAGCAGGTGATAAATGGATGTTGTGATAGATGTGGTGCCGAAGTTCATCAAAAAGAACTCGCTCAGTGGATGTTTAAGATAACTGATTATGCCGATCGGCTAGTAGATGATCTTCAAGGAGTTGATTATCCAGAGACAGTTAAGACCGCACAAAAAAACTGGATAGGCCGTTCCGAGGGGGCGATTATTAAATTTCCGATTTTTAATTCTAAGTTTTCAAATGGAGGACAAGAATATCTCGATGTTTTTACGACTCGAGCCGATACCTTATTTGGTGCAACATATGTGGTTCTTGCGCCTGAGCATCCGATGGTAACAAAGATTGCCAAAGACGAAAATCTTAACGCCGTAAACAAATACTTAGAGGAGGTTAAAAATAAAACAGAGATAGAGCGCCTACGTGCTGATAAAACAAAAACAGGAGTAGATACTGGAGGATATGTTTTAAATCCAATTAATGATGAAAAGATTCCTGTTTGGGTTGCTGATTATGTTTTAGGTCATTATGGCACCGGAGCAATAATGGCTGTTCCTGCTCATGACGAACGAGACAGAGAGTTTGCTGAAAAATTTAATCTTCCCATTAGCGATGCGCCTTTAGATGATGCCAAAAAAATTGTAGAAAAATTAAAAGAAAAAGGCCTAGCTGATTTTAAGAAGAACTATAAACTTCATGATTGGGTTTTGTCTCGACAGAGATATTGGGGGGTGCCAATACCCATGATTAAGTGTAAGGACTGTGGCTATCAGACAGTTCCTGAAAAAGATTTACCAATTGAGCTTCCAGAGCTTGAAGATTTTAAGCCCACAGATGATGGACGCTCACCATTAGCTAAGGCCACAGAGTGGTTGGTGGCTAAATGCCCCAAGTGTGGACAGGAAGCCGAAAGAGAAACAGATACGATGGATACGTTTGTTGATTCATCTTGGTATTTTTTGCGCTATACAGATCCCAAAAACAAAAAAGAATTCGCCGCCGAGGAGAAATTAAAAGCATGGCTACCAGTATCTTTGTATATTGGGGGAGCGGAACATAATACCATGCATCTTCTTTATTCAAGGTTTATTACCAAAGCCCTTCAAGATCTTGGGCTAATTGATTTTGGAGAACCATTTTTAGTTCGCAAAAACCACGGAATAATTTTGGGCCCCGATAATCATAAAATGTCTAAGTCCAAAGGAAATGTAATTGATCCAGATATTGAAGTTGAAAAATTTGGCGCAGATACCATAAGAATGTATTTAGCTTTTATGGGGCCATATGATCAAGGTGGTCCATGGAACCCTGATAGTATTCAAGGCGTATTCAGGTTTTTGAACAGGATTTGGAATTTTATCGGTGAATCAGAAGAATCCAAAATAACTGATAATGAAGTTGAAAGAGTATTGAATAAGGCAACAAAAGAAATAGGGGAGGACATTAAGGATTTGAAATTCAATACAGGAGTAAGTGGATTAATGAAACTACTTAATGCGGTTGAGGATAAACAACTTACAAACAAACAGCGTGAAACTTTCTTGAAACTCCTTGCTCCATTTGCCCCACACGTTACAGAAGAACTTTGGTCCCGATTGACTTCGCCAAAGGCGACTAGTCAATCGAGGATCCGCGATTTGCAAAGCAAATCGGGACAGGTCCCTAAAAGTTATAAGTCCATACACCTACAGTCGTGGCCAAAATATGACGAAGCTTTATTGGCAGAAGAAAAAATTGATTTAGTTATTCAAATCAATGGCATAAAGCGCGATGTGTTAAAACTCACAAAAGGGCTATCAGAAGAAGGGGTAAAAAGAATTGTTTTGGACAATGATAATGTTAAAAAACATCTTGCTGGCAAAGAAATTAAGAAATTTATTTACGTAAAAGACAGATTGACGAACATCGTTATTTAGAGTAATATAATTAAAAATTAAGCCCGCCTGGCGGACTGGTCGAAAAGATAGAAATAAGGTTAAGGGCTTACAAATTTGGTCGAGTTCGAGGCAAAAGATGAGTATCTGATGAGCCATACTAATGTATGGTGAGGCTGAAACGGAATCTTTTAACGAAGAAATCGACCAGAGGATTGCAGGAGGTCCAAAAATTAAAGGACCTTGCAATACGAATTTGTAAGCACGCAAAATGGCACAAGATAAAGATAGAGAGTTTGTAGAATTTATTATAAAAGAAATCGTCAACAATCCGGATGCCGTAAAGGTAGAAAGAACTGTTGATGAACTCGGTGTCTTGCTTACAGTCAAAGTAGCTCCTGAGGACATGGGATTACTTATCGGAAGAAGTGGTTCAACCGCCAAAGCCGTTAGAACTTTAGCAAGAATAGTGGGCATGAGAAACAATGCCAGAGTGAACCTCAAAATTGAGGAACCAGAAGGTGGAAGAGTTGCACCTGCTGGAAAGACAAAGAACGTAGATGACGTCATGAATGAATTGGGAAGTCTCTAATTTCTTAATCAAAAACCGCCGGAAGGCGGTTTTTGATTTGGCTTTTGCAAAATTAGTTTTTATGGTATTATTTAAAAAGTTTTATTTTGACAAATAGGATTCCAAATGACTCTGACCCCCGACGAAGTTAGAAATAGGTTGAGACAGTTACTAAAAGAATTTGAGCCATTTATTATAGAAATTAACCAGCTAAGACTAAATTGTCGGCACACGCGATTAAAAACTTATAAAAGCGGATTTCAGGAGTGTAAGGATTGTGGCAAGGAGGGTATTTATAAAGAAACTGGGTCAATTTTTGATACATATTTAAATCCAGAACTGCGTTTTTTTGAGGAGGGCAAAATTAAGAAATTAGTAATCAGTCAAACTGATATTAGGGCACAGTACAGAGAGTTGAAAAAGAAAATTAAGCCCATAATCAAATCAGTTCGCAAACTACGAAGAACATGTAAGCATCCCAACATGGAATTTGAAGGCTCTAGCGGTGACACCTGTCCAGATTGCGGAATTTATATTCCCTAGGCGATAAGAACTATTTATTTAATTTACCAGCCCTAGCGGGCTGTTTTTATTTGTGGTATAATATTAAATTCATGAAATTAGATATTATTACAATTTTTCCGGACTTGTTTGAAAACTTTATTGGAGAGTCTCTTTTGGCGCGGGCGCAGAAGAAAAAATTAATAAAAATTAGCACTCATGATTTGAGAAAATGGACCAACGATAATCACAAGACCGTAGACGGTCGGCCATATGGTGGGGGAGCGGGAATGGTTTTAAAATTTGAACCGATTTATAAGGCCGTAAAATCTGTTAAAGCAAAGAAGGGAAAAACAAGAGTTGTTTTGCTTTCGGCCAAAGGTAAAACATTTGACCAGAAGAAAGCCCAACAGCTCACCAAATATGACCAGGTTGTTTTTATTTGTGGACGCTATGAGGGGGTTGATGAGAGGGTGGCTAAGCATGTTGCTGATGAAGAAATTTCAATCGGTAACTATGTGTTATTTGGCGGGGAGATTCCGTCCATGGTAATCATGGAAGCCGTTTCACGCCTACTCCCCGGTGTTGTGGCAAAAGAAGAGTCAATAAAGAACGAGAGTTTCACTAAGGGTATCATTAGGGAGCACCCACACTATACCCGCCCTGAGGTGTTTGTTCTGAATGGAAAAAAGCTTAAAGTGCCTCCGGTTTTGCTTTCAGGAAACCACAAAGACATAGAAGAATGGCGGGCCAAAAACTCAAAGTAGGATGATTTGACCCCGCCGTTGGAGAGCGTTGCGCTGTCCCGATGTTTAATGATATTAAGTACTTTGACTAAGGGGTTTTTGTAACTGTTTTCTGGTGAGTTTGGCTGGAATGGCGCTCTCCAACGGCGGGGTTTGACATTAAAACTGAAAAGGAATAATATAAGTGATAATATGTAGTGACAATTAAAACCGAATACGAATTGTATAACCACGATTGCTTCTTAGGGAGGTAATCGTGGTTATATTATTGAGTCCCGAGAGGGATAGTATCCCAAGCCAATTTTAGCGAATTCTCAGGCGAAGGATATTATAAACTCAAAATATGGCCACTAGTGAACTTTGTCAATTTTGTACAGTTTAACCAGTGAATTCTTCTATAAGCTTCGGCTTATGGATTCTATTAAGAGAGTTTGATTCTGGCTCAGGATGAACGCTGGCGGCACGGATAAGTCATGCAAGTCGAACGGTGCAAGGTAGCAATACTTTGCATAGTG
>Ga0075868_12_pt1 | contig 58385 bp, 55 predicted proteins | sample RifGroA1_FD_68293 | JGI IMG/M metagenome (GOLD analysis project Ga0075868, IMG submission 68293) | Parcubacteria (Yanofskybacteria) bacterium GW2011_GWA1_39_13
AAAGCAATTTTCAATAATGGCACTCTTCGCATTCCTTACCTCACCCATACCATTTTTGGGGCTGGGCGTGGCAATGTCTGCCTTTGACGACATAAAGAAAAACAACAAAACAGGGGTTTTTTTAGCAGTGATTGCCCTGCTTATTAATCTAGGGATTATACTTTTCCTTATCTACATGTTCTACCAGATATTCACACTGCCGCCTGACAATTTAGCAGGGTTTGCGAAAGTAGTGAATGATATGTTCAATCTTGTATAGGAATAAGAAAGATAAAATAAAAATTAAGCCTCAGCCCTGGCCTTTTCCATCTCTTTGTCAAGGAAGCTCAGGCTGTCTATAAGCTCCTTGTAGCTGTTTCTCACAGTGACTTCTGTCACGTCAGCAACCTTGGCTATCTCTGCCTGGGTCTTCTTCTCATTGTGTATTTTTGATGCAATGTAAAGAGCGCCTGCAGCGATTCCTTTCGGAGACCTTCCTGAAGTTATCTCTTCTTTTGTTGCTATCTGCACAATGTCAAGGGCCTTTGTCTGGGTTTTTGGCTCAAGTTTGAGCTCTGATGCAAACCTTGTAACATAGTTCATGGGGTCAATCGGAAGCGTCCTTATGTTAAGGTTCCTTGAGACATACTTGAAGTTCTTTGCAACCTTCTTCTTGTCTATCCCCGTAACTTCTGAAACTTCATTAAGCGTCCTTGGAATATCATACATCCTCAGCACAGCATAGACAACTCCGGCAACAACTGCCTCTGTTGAGTGGCCTCTTACAAGCCCCCTCTGCACTGCCTCTGTGTATATCCTTGAGATCTCCTCTTCAACATAACCGGGAAGGCCGAGTACAGAAACAATTCTTTTTATCGCGCCATGGCTATTATTAAGAGCATACACGTCCTTCACATAGTCTTTTACAAGACGCAAATCAGGAAAATTTCTATTCTCCGCTTTTTCTCAATGGGGCGTCGCAGATACACTGGAGTTCTTTCACAAACACGGTATGCAAACAAAAATTGAAAATGAATTGAGAGTTTTTCCGGTAAGCAATAAGGTTCAATCCGCCTGGAATGTTTTAAATGAATATATGAAAGATGGTAAAGTGAGTATTCTAACCGGCTCACCAGTAGCAAGTTTTGTTACTTCTGGTAAAAAAATCTCGGGTGTTAAATTGGCGAATGGAGACATTGTTCATGGGAAAAAATTTATTCTTGCCACAGGCGGAAAATCTCATCCCGAAACAGGTTCCACTGGAGACGGATTTGAATGGCTTCGCTCGTTGGGTCACAAAGTCACAGACACAGCACCATCACTTGTTCCAATTAAACTTAGTGACCCGTGGATAAAAAAACTACAAGGAGTAACAATCTCCAAGGTTCGCTTTAGTGTATTACAAAACGACAAAAGACAGGCCGTTCACAAGGGAAAAATTTTATTTACCCACTTCGGTGTCAGTGGTCCAACAATCCTGAACATGAGCAATCAGGTTCGAGAACTTTTAGAATATGGTACCGTTGTCATAACGGCCGATTTTGTTCCTAATCTAGATCACAAGAGAACAGACACAGCAATTCAAAACATATTTAAGCTCAATAGAAATAAAATATTTAAAAACGTCGTCACACATTTTTTGCCCGCATCCATAATACTGGTTCTTGGTGGACTTGCTGGTATAGACGAGAAAACTCCTTGTCACACCATCAGTCGTGAAGCACGACTTCGCCTTGTTCAATTTCTTAAAGCTCTTCCTCTTCACGTTTCCGGTGTTCTTGGTGTAGAAAAAGCTATTGTAACAAGCGGTGGTATCGCCCTTGAAGAAGTAGACTTTAAAACCATGCGCTCAAGAAAAATCACCAACCTATATCTTACTGGCGATATCCTAAACATTGTTCGTCCATCAGGTGGGTACAGTCTCCAACTTTGCTGGACCACTGGTGCGGTAGCCGGAAAACATGCAATAAAATAAATCCCCACACTCATGTATGAGCGCGGGGATAAAAACCGACCCAAAGTCGGTTCGTCCTTTCTCCTATACCACCTTGATTACTGAACAAGGATGTTTTTCAAAAAAATCTTTTCTTAACTTGGCCCACCTATCACGCCCCTCATAGTCCATGTGTGGTTGTCGAACGATTGTCGCTTCATTGCATCCCTCACTATGACAAGTGTACCTTGCTCTATTGCCGTTGAATCCGGCATAGTCAAAACGAACGTCATGTTCCTGCTTTGGCATTTACTCTTTTTCACAAGACAAAAACCTAAAAACAAAATACCACACTGCAACCCTTTTTGTCTATTTAAATTATTTTCTTAAAAAGGTAATATTTATAGACATCAATACTTTTATGGAACAATCAAAACTAAATACTCATATTGAGAACAAGTCACATGCTCCACTATACAAAACACTAGGCGAAGTCGCCGCGTTGTGGACGGTTGCCAATGTTGGGTACTACACCATCCTTCCCCTATTCGGCCTCCGGCTTAGCTATAATTCTGCGCCAATAGTCATTGCTGTCTATTTTCTTTTGTGGGCAATAGTGAGCACACTGTTTTTTTGGGACTTGTTTAAAAAAAATGTAACAAAAAAACAAAACATCTGGTTATATGGAACACTAAGTCTTGGTTCTGCGGGATTAATATGGGGAATGTTGTATTTCTTTTCATTCTTACCGGCATTAGAAGTGCCAATTTTATCATTTAATACCGACATCCTTTTTTCTACTCCTTGGTATTTTCTTCCTAAGTCCATAGAAATTCTTGTACAACAAATTTTAATAGCTGTTTTGGTTTTAGAATTTTATTCCAGATTTAACTCACTAAAAGAAACCGTCATTAGTTATGCGATATGCTTCGGATTAGCGCACGTACTTCTTTTTTCTATTAATGGAGCCCCTACCACATATGCACTAATGATGATTGCTGGGTCCGTATTATCAGCTCTCATATTCCCCTACTTAATACTACGCATTCGAGGAGGGTTTATATATGCCTACGTAATTCACTTAGTGTTTTATATTATTCTCGCCACCATATTGAGAACCTTGCCACTCTACGGCTATGTCTTTTAGTTGGACATACAAAACTTACCGATTTAAATATGTAATCGTAATCTGGAGACAGGTTGCAAATGAAACCCAAAGAAGATATGGGATATTGGCATAAGCAATCCATGAAGTATAAGGGTAAATAGCAACAAGCATCCAAACAAGAGTTCCTAAAACAAAAACAATATCTACGGATGCAAGGAGATTATTTTTAAGTCCAAACTGAAACCATGTAAAAGAAAAGTTAAAAACTAGATTTAAAATAAACGGAAGGGCAATAATCCATGAAATCTTTTTTGTGTAAACTTTGTAAAATACCACGCCAAAAGAAATGGCAATAATTATATAGAGAACCGACCATACCGGACCGAAAATCCAAGCAGGAGGCGACCAAAATGGTTTAATTAATTCTAGATATTGTTGTGATTCGTTCATATTGTTTTTAAATTTTAATAATTTTTAAATCAACTCACTTAGTAATTATAACTCATTCTCTCGCAAATAAAAAAGCCGACTGCTAGTCGGCTGATTTTGTCCACCCATTCAAGGCCTTCTCGGTTTCTTCAACAGACCAACTGTTATCTTGTAGGTTCCTGAGACGATCCTGACATCCTTTGAGACTTAAAATTAAATCTGGGCCCCCTTGAGGATCACTAAACACTGCGTACGATCTATCGCGCAAATCCAAGTATTCCCTAAAGCAGCAAGTATCTCCTAGAGCAGACTAGTGGTTGCATTGTCAGCCTTTCAACAATGGCAGGCCCAACCACATCCCTAATCATGTCGGGTTCCCCTCCCAATACGTCAATAATCCTCTTCCACAAATCACCCTCATGCTTTGATAAGGACAAACAACCGACTGGTCGCCCAGCCGATTTGGAACCATTAACCTCCGCCCCATACGACAAATGAAGAGCAAGTTCTCTAAGCAATAATTCGGCGGTATCTTTTGGCACAGCAATCACCTTCACTTTGTTAAATTAGAACTCAAAATAAAATACCACAATGTGGTATTTTGTCAATCTTGCTCTGCGACCAGGACGTCTTCCTCGGCTTCAAGTTTGCCGTCGCAAACTTGAGCACTCGGACGGGACTCGCGGTGTCTGTCTACTGACAGCTACATCGCTCCGTCTTTCTCGTCCTGACGGAAGTGAGGTAGTTCACTTCCTGCCGCAAGAAAATATCGGGAGGGAGTAGTCCGTCCAGCATTACTCGATTTGGGCAGCATCTCTGAGAACTGCCATTATTTCAGCATTTATCAATTTTGAATTAAGAATTTTACGAACGTTATTTATTTGTTTTGGTAATATTTGTTGACCACAAAGCAACTGGACCCTTTCGACAACTTTTTTTCTATCCTTAAATGAAATTACCATGTTGCCTAATCCGGCAATTTTTAAAATTTCTGCACAACCCATATTGTCACTAACAAGAACAGGAATTCCCATGCAAACCGCCTCCATCGGCACATTTCCAAACGTTTCAAACAATGATGGACAAATAATAAGACCCTGGGAGGAATAGAAATTTAACAGTTCTTCGTGTGTCATTGTCGCTAATCTGTTTATGCTCTTAGGCATATCTTTTATTTTTGAATCACTAGTCACAAATGAGGCTTCATGCTCCCAACCATTTTTTTTCAACATCTTGTGAATCTCAAAAAATTCCTTAAAATTCTTTATTCTATCCCATCTACCGACGGCAGCAATTCTTCTTTCTGCTGTTCTAAAAACAGTAGTGTCTTCTTTGGTGTTAAAAGAATTTGAAATTACAAAAGCATTATCAATACTTTTTTTGTAAATTTCTTTCTCAACCAAATCTCTACATAAATGTGATGGAAATATAAAATGGCCGACTCTTTTTTTAAAAGATTTCTCCATTTCATTGAAAAATTTTTTAAACTTTGGAGTAAAATTTTCTGTTTCTTTGGTATAGACACCAGCATACCTTAAAACTATTGGAATCTTTAATTCATGAGCAGCAATAGATATAAGCCATGGGATATAATATGTCCCGTTCAAGAAAATTACGTCTGGTTTATCTTTAATTAATATAGTTTTAATTATTTTTATTATTGGTTTATATTTTTTTTCTAAATCTTTTATAGATTTAGACCTCTTAATTGCCGTAAAAATAGATAGGTCATGAATGTTTATAATATGGTGACTAAACCAATCTAGATCATAATGTCTAAATATCGATGGCGCCTGCATATATCTTCTACTGTTTAATTCTATCCCAACAACACCACCGTGTTTACCGTGAATTGAATCTAAGAAATTTATATTTGATCGAGTAATACCTCCGAGATATTCTCTGGTTATATTAGTTGCGATTCTCATGTCCTAATATTGTACCACATTTTTACTAACTAGTAAACAACTTGGCTTCCCCATGGTCTGGGGTGTTAGATTCTGCTCCGTTTTGCCCAAGACATTAGAGCCTAGGATTTCTTTTTTCTAATCAAAATCCAAAATCTTTCATGAAGATAATAGGCAATAGTCAGTATTATTTCGGCTACCATAAGTATCTCCCCGGTCTCTTTTAGTTTCCCTGTATAGACGAACACTATAGTCCCAGTGATAGTTGCAGCTATTATTCGCCAGGTTATGGCTTTTGAAATTGACCTAGCCTGAGAATTATTAATAAGTCCGTCAATCGGATGAATGTTCATGCAATAATAATAGCAAAAATCCTTAAATCAGAATACGTCGCACTATTAAACGACAAGACGACACACTTTCGTGTCGTCTTGTCCTGTTCTGTTCTGCTCGCTGAAGCGGACAACCTTAGAACAATGGACTAGTGCCTTTAAATCTTATGATTGGAAGACTGCGTTCCCAGTTCCAGAGTTAGATTTAAGACAAATTCAACACCTTATATCCTTGGCTGGATAGTTTTATGTGTCCCCATTTCGGTCTGGACAATCAGAATATTTGTTACATTGCCCTGTCCCAAAAATTGAGTTTGAGTTATCAACTAAACACTGTGTACAGGATTTAAGGCGGACTAAATTAATGCTCAACGCTTGATTTGTAATGATGCATTATCGTTGAATGGTCTCTTCTGAGTAGTAGACCTATCTCTGGAAAAGAAAAAGGGAATTCACTTCTTAATCTTCTGATAATATTAACCCGCTCATTAACAATCGTTTTATTTCTTTTTCTATAAGTAGATAGGTAATCAACCTGTTTCTTTAAATCAGGTGGTAAAATGTTCATGATTCTTTTTCTATGTTCTTCCTTGTATATATTCTTCTTTGTTGATTCTATCCTAATAATTTCTTTCTCAGAAACGGCAAAAGCTTTGCTAATCATATCATCTGTCCAATTACTGACCTTCAGTATTCTAAGGGCTTCTCTTTTATAGTCCTTATCCATTTAGATATGTTTATCTCAAAAACCCTAAAAAATCAAATAAAAGAAACATCGCACCTTTAGGGTTTTTGATTATTAGATAGTCCAAGTTTATCACGACGTTTTGCCAAAGCAATCTTACCTCCTTCTAATATTTCTATTATCTCCCGACTAATTTTTTTATCTTCGATAGCACCTGAAGAATATTCAAAGATAGGTGTTTTGCCACCTTTTTTTTCTGATACGATGACTTCCTCACTATCTCCGCATACAACCATGTTTGCATTGTGCGATACTATTATGACCTGTCTTTTACCCTTCTCTTCTTTGATAAAATCTACAATATGTTTTGATATTGCCCTAGAATCAAGGTCATCTTCAGGTTGGTCTATTAATACAGGATAGTTATAGTTATCAAACTTAAAAATAAACTCCAAGAGTGCGAGGGCTTTTTCCCCATCTGACATATCCTCGAATTCATTTCCACTCTTGTTTTTTATACTTTTTAAAAAATTAATTTTAAACCGATTTTTGAACAATTCTATGATAACACTTTCCTCATCCCTCCCTGATTTTAATAGCAAATCTCCAGACAAAATTCCCAGCATAATTTGTTTCAATAGTATAGAGAAATCCTTCTTATCATAGGCCCACTGACCCATATCGCTAAGAAATTTGTTTGCCGACACATATTTTTTATCCTGGTCTTTTCTGAAAGAAATCGAATTGTGATAATTAATATTATTTTCAATAAAATTTTTGAATAAATCATCATCGAAGTCTGTGGTTATATCTACTGCTGAAAATTTTAGTGAACCAATATTAATACTGAGGCTTTTATATTGAGTGTCAAAGAACATATATTTGTTGATGATGTCAAGCAATTTATCACCGTATACTACTCTTAGGTCAGAGATGTCTTTTTTAAGAGAATTTATCAGTACGAGGTCCTCTTTTTTGTCTTGAAGAGATTTGGTTAGTTCCGCTAGCGCCTTGTGTTTATCTATTTTAATCTTTAGTGGTTTTATTTTTCCTTCAAACTCTAAAATTTCCTTTTCAATCTTCTTTTTGTTTTTAACAAGTTTATTTATTTCCAGTACTATAAAATCTTTTTTAAAGGCATCGTCAGACTCTTTTAATTTCTTCTCGATTTTCTCCATGAATTCTTTAGAAAAATCAAACTCAGAAATCCTATCTGCTGTTATAATCTCTTCTTCTTTTAATAACTCCAGAGAGGAGATGTCCCCCTCAATCAGCTTGAGCTCTTTCTCTTTTTTAGACCTATTCGAGTTTAAATTTTTATAACTTTCTATCTCCTCTAATGTAATGTTTTTCTCGACATCATTTACTTCTTTAATTTTTGTATCAATTTTTTTTATGTCTATTTCTATGTCTTCTCTTTTCCCAAGTTTCTTGACCTTGTTTTGTTTTTCTCTACCATTTTCTCTCATAGCCAAAAGTTCTCTTGTTAAGGATGTAATTTCCAAAATATTACCGTCTTCAAAGTTTCTGTAGCTCTGCAAAGCTTGGCTGAATTCTTCTTTATTCTCAAATAATTCTGATAAGAAATCATCAAATTGGCGATTTTTGTTGTATACTATTTCCCCCAAGTATCCTTGGGGTATAAACAACACACCTTTTTCTTTGGTTTCTGGGTCTAAGATATTGCTCTTACCATCTTTCCAAAATAATTTAAAATCTTTAAGTTTAAATAGATCTGTGTGGCTAATGTTTTTTAATCTGCACTGGTCTGGGTCAATTGACAAAGCTATATTTTTTAGCAGATTTGATTTTCCTGAAGCACGACTTCCAATAACGGAACACAGATTTGGATTAAAATATATAACCCTGTTATCGGTTTCGGATGGATTTTTATATTCCACCCTATCGATAATATTATAATTGGATTTATCTTCTGGCTTAAGCTCTTGAATTTTTATTCTATCTTTCGGTTCATATAAAATCTGTCTCAAGCCTTCAAAGGTCAGGTCTGCTTTTATCCAGCAAGATTGTTTCAGTTTATATTTCTTAATATTGTGATTGTCGGAACATATTACCATGGGACGGTCACCAATTTTAGGAAAAACTTTTTTTATATAGCTGTCTTGGTCTCCCTCTTGTCCCAATTCAAAGATATCAATGTGTTTTACAATATCTTCTTTTTCCGCCATATTAACAGGAAGAGAATTGGTAATAGTTTCCAAAGAATTTGATTTCTTACCAGCATGGACAGAAATCAGGCCACCTAGACCTTTTATTATCTTCGATGTTGTTTCTATGTTGCAGTATATCTCAGAATCAGATTTGCCATCTTTTTTTTGTTTTGCTATTTCAGCTTTTGCGTTTATCTCGTTCCAGACATACTCAACATCCGAGTTTTCTGGAAATATTCCAATAAAATGAATGGGCTCCTTTCCTCTGGAATTAGAGCAGAATTCTATGCCTGGGAGAAAGGTTATATCACCCCCAGCTAATTCTTTTAAGTTTTTAATTCTCTGGACATCAATAAAATGGTGGTCTGTAATTGCCACAACCTTAATATTGGCACGCTTTAGAATGCTAACGATTTCTAAATTAGTTACGGATTTATTCTGATAATCATACGAACTTGGGGTATGGAAATGTAAATCCCATTTTCCCCATTCAGAGCCTCTTAAACTTGATTTATCGGACATAATTGCATTGAAATTAATTTATACTGAACCAATCTAACAAAACATGGCAGGAATTGCCAGTCTTTGTTTAATATAAACCACAGAATTTAACCACGGAGCATGTTTTTAGTATTAATCCATACCCGAATTGTTGCGTAATAATTGCTTTAATTCCGAATAAGCCTCAAAGGCTCCAAATCCCAGATAAAACATTACTGGGAGTGTAAATGTATAAAAGAGATAACTTAATGAAATAATTTCGCTCATATTTAGAATAGAAAAAACAAATACAGATTCAAAAAAAATAAGAACGGGATACTTAAAGAGATATGGCATCCAAGGAGAAACTCTCCCGTTTCGTGAAAATTTAAATGCTCGTAGGGAAATGCCCAACAACCCACACCAAAAGGAAAACCAAATCCGTCCGAACATTAGATAAGGATTATTAATAGGACTTACGTTGAAAAATATCTTTTCTCCAAAATGTAAAAATGTATACACTCCAGAAACAACTACGCCTAGATAAACCACGCCAAGCCAAAACCGTCTCTTGTCTTGTGTTTGCATATAATTTACCAGAATTTAAATATACCCCAACCACTTTTATTACTTTTCGGAGAAGTATCAGTTATCGGAAATGAGTTTAAGGAAGGACTTGTTAAAACACAAAAATTACCTTTTTCCACATAGCCATCATTACAAAGCCAAACATTTTTGCCATCATTGGCAGGATGAGCATTGTTTGGAATTTTGACACATCGTTTTTTATCTAAAGATATTGAATAATCACCCTTACAACTAATGCTTACTGGTGTCGAAGACGGTATTGGTTCTTGGAACTTTTTTAAGCTAATCTTTGCTTGATTAGAGATGCTCTGAAAATTAGGTGTCGGGATTGGCGTTGGTATTGGAGTTGGAATAAAAATGGGAACAAAAGTGCACTGCTTGTTTGCGTCAAATTTATAGCCACTTACACAGGTACAATAACCAGGCTTACTCGTACTAGCCAAAGAGTAGTTTCCAAAGCTTCTTCTGCACGATGCGTCTGGGTCAATCGGAGTTGGTGTAGGTGTTGGACTTTTGGTACATGTCCCATATTTTAATTCATATCCATAATCACACTCACAGTTTTTATTAAGATAACTATAGCTGGAATTGTAGCCATATTTAGACCAACAATAACTCAGACCACTCGTACAGCTACCTCCATCAGCTACATACCCCGAATAACACTCACAAGAACCACTTAAAGAGTTATAGCTAGACATGGATGGACAAGAGGGGGTAGGTGTCGGGGTCGAATAGTAATTATAATAACTTCCCCCAGAAGAGCCACCTGACGAACCTCCGTAATAGTTCTTTAGATAAGTATCGGGGTTTCCTGGGGCTACCTTGCCAGTATAAGGGTTGGTATTTCCTGGATAGCTGTAATTGTTATATGGATTACTGTCGGGAGAACTCCTGTAATATCCATTTACATAAGTTCCGTTACTACGATAATAACCATTTACATAAACATCGGCACTACTGTAATTGCTAAACATAGAGAGAACAGAAATAACAATTATTACTACGAGAATAGCCCGAAACCAGTTCTTTTTTAGGTAAGTCACAATAGTCATATCTTGCGCTGTTTTTAAGTGTTTGTCTATAGCATGCTTTTTGATGTAATTTAGGGTCTTTTAAGTGTCTTTTGGATGCTCCTCAGGGTAATTTTAGGTCAATTTAACCACTCAATAACCCCTTATAAACTCCCTATGAATACTCTGGATTTGGGCTTTATTCACCCTTGAGCTTGCAGAAAATCTTTTCTCTAACCTTGGTGCACGATTCAGCATCTTGCATCCATGCTGGAGCATTCGGGTCATATTTAAGTATTTCTTTGGGGTTTATAGATAATGATTCTGATGTATCAGCCCCCATCTCCTGAGACTCAACAACTTCTTGATTGTTGGTTTGGATAAAGTAAAAATAGCCAGCCAAGACGAGAATAACAACACCCGTAATAACATAGATGTGTTTATTTATGTTCATTTTTATCAGAGTGAAAAATCACATAAGCTTCCTCCTCTTGCCCTTCGGATGGCTGAACTTCCTCTAGTTGGTCAAAAATATTTTCTTCTTTTTGGGTGATAGGAACCGAAGTTCCGTTTATATCTTTTTTCAATCCTTTGATTATAGATTTCCTAATTTCTTCCCAAATACCTCTGAAAAAACAATAAAATAATAGAAAAGTTAGCAACAATAAAACCACACCCGAAATTATGCCCACTATTACTCTTAAACCATATATTTGAAATATTGAAGCCATATTTTCTAGATTTATAATGCCCATAAGTTTTGAAATTAAAAGCAGTGTGGGAATACCTAAAAATACGCCCCACATCAAATAGTAGTATTTAAAATCTTTTTTAGTCCACTCTCTCTTACTCCCCAAGGGGACTAAAACAAACACAAATAAATCCAACACTAGAAGAACTATTATTGTTTTCATAAAAACATAAAACCCACCACAGGAGCCACCTTTCGGTGACCTACAAACCTTTCGGTCTGCAACGTAGCGTACGCCCTATGATGGGGTCTATATACGCTACGATTTTGTGCCATGCCCTGCTGATAAATCAGCCGAGTTTAGGCTCCTGTTTAGTTTTGATTAAATTATACCCTTTTTATTTGCCCTGTCTACTGATAATTTATGAAGACTAGAAAATATTTTTAATACCAGAACGTGCACCACCCCGATGTAGAATTTTTCTCGGAAAGGTTATTATTACAAGCCCCATATTAACAAAGACCCAATCATTGATGATGAGCCTTGAATTTAATACTAAAAACACAAGTAAAATCAAGAAAATAGCTCTGAATGAACAAACTTTTAGACAAACAAAATGCGAGGAATTTGGCTAATCCACATTTTATTACACCAGTTACCAAGTGTAGGCTTAGTGTATGGTCGAAAAAGAGTTTGTGAGTGAACTACGACAAATAATTAAAGAGGACTATGGCAAAGATTTTTCTTTCCAGGAAGTTTCAAGATTTGCTTATGATTGGTTAGGCTATTTCGACTTACTGGCAAAAGTTAGCCATAGGACACAAAAAGACACACAAAATGGATAAAGATAATACAATTGATGGAGAAATAGAGACGGTAAGAGATTATATTCCAGGATATGATATGCCACCAGGAATGCCTGCATGGGCGCCATTAGTTACCAGGGACTTAACAAAAAGAGTGGTAGTGGTTCCTTATTCATTCTTTTTAAGGGGTAGTCGCCTTAGCGGTTCGACGTGGAGAGTGTTGGGCTGTATATTATCTTATGACTGGAAACATATTAAGTCAGAGTATAACAGGGGTAAAATAACCCTATCAAGAAAAGAGAAAGTTTGGTGTAGCCAGAAAACAATATCAAAAGACCTTAATATTCCGATAAGAACAGTGAGGTCGGCTATATCAAGACTCAAGGAAGAAAAATTTATAACAACAAAAAGACGGTTTAATAACAGTAACGAGATTTCTATTAAGTATCAGGAACCGTCACAACTTTGCCTACCGTCTGTGCAAAAACCTGCCTTTATTACAGGCACGAAATAGCACATTAAATAAGATGAATAGAAACAAGAAAAAGGAAATAAATTAAAGAATAAAGAATTTTCTCTCTTTTTTCCTTAAAACCAATAAAGAATTCTGTGTTTAGAAAATTTATTTGTCTGGCAAATAAATAGTTAGGCAACCTGGACAATTTACTAATCAATTAAAAAGAGGTATAATTTAGATGGACATAACATAATCTTGTGGGGATAAATGGGATAATTTGCCTATAGTCTCGCAAGAGGTTATGTCCAGCAAGTTATCCCTTTTATCTTAGAAATGAAAATTAAATGCGTAATTTATGCCCGCGTTAGTAGTAAAGAGCAGGAAGATACTGGCTATTCTTTAGATGCCCAGCTTTCTCTCCTTAAAGAATATGCCGAACGAAAAGGATTCGATGTTGTAAAAGAGTATCGTATTGCTGAGTCAGCAAGCGGTAAGCAGATTAGAAAAATATTTACCGAGATGCTGGAATATACTGCTAAGCATAAGATTTCAGTTATTCTCTGCGAGAAAATAGACAGACTGACCAGAACTCCCAAAGATGCCAGTATTGTTGACGAGTGGGTTAAGGGCGATTTGAAGCGTGAGGTTCACTTTATCAAAGAATCTTTTATTCTTAATCAGAACACTAAAGCCCATGAAAATTTGGTTTGGGATATGAAAGTTGCAATAGCCAGATTTTACATTAATAACCTCTCAGAAGAGGTTAAGAAGGGTCAGGCACAGAAACTTAAAATGGGCGGTTATCCAAGCAGGGCTAAAATTGGCTATAAAACTATCGGTGAAAAAGGTCACAAGCATCATGTTGTAAATCCGCCAATGGACGGACTGATGCGAGAAGCTTTTGAGAAATATAATTCAGGAAACTACTCGTTATCGAGACTCGTTGAAGCAATATACGACAAAGGTTTACGAAATGAGAAGGGTGGCAAAGTATTAAAGAGCAGGCTCCATGAATTATTATCAGACCCGTTCTACTGCGGTAAAATGGTTTGGAATGATAAGGCTCAAAATGGTTCTCATGAAGCTATCATATCACCAGAGTTATTCGACTCTGTGCAGACTAGATTAAACGCCAAACATGGCGGTAAATATCAGAAACACCTTCCCCTGTATAAAGGGAAGGTTAGATGCGAGGAGTGCAAAGGCGTAATAAGCTGGTATCTCAGTAAGGGTAAGTGGCGTGGAAATTGCAATCACTACAAAAACTGTTCTCAGGCTGGAACTATACTCGAGACAGAATTTGAAAATCGACTTTTACCATTCTTCAATGCAGTAGTTATGAAAAATCCAAGAATAGTTGAAAAACTTACCAAGGCGTTAAAAGACAGCCATAAAGAAGAGATTACTGAGCATACTCGTCAGAAAGAAAACCTCCAAAGAATCATTAAGTCCTCTGATAAAATCATCGAAGGAGCATATCGAGGCAAACTGCTAGAAGAGCTTCCCTTGGAAATTTGTGAAAAAATGATAAAGGATGCCACCGATGAAAAAAACTCCGCCATAAAGGCCTTGGAGAGCCTTAGCGAGACTCGTACGGCCTACTATGAGGCTGGGCTGGCCATTCATGAGCTAGCTTTACATGTTAAGGATATATATAAATGCAAGCATATAACAAAAGATGAACAGAGGTTGTTGTTGAGTTATGTTTTCTCCAACATTAATTTATTGGCAGGTAAGGTAAGTGCCGAATACACTCCTGGTTTCAAATTCTTAGCTGATTGGGCACCAAAACTCAATAATAATTTCGAACCAACCAAAAACCCCAGTATTAATGGGGCTTCTGGCGTTCTTAGTGTTCAACCAATAGAATCAATGACTCCCGAAGTTAAAAAGAATTTCGAACTTCAAAAAACACTGATTCTTCGCCACGATTCTGATGTTTTAAACCAAAATCATGACAAGTGCTCCGCGGCCAGGACTCGAACCTGGAACCATCTCCTTACACATGATCCATAACTTTCGTAATGGGGTGGACTATCTCATATCCCTAACGGGATCCGGGTATATAGTCTCTACACATTTATCACTTGCGTGAATTTAGCTCGGGATTGCCAGTTAAAAGGTTTCCCCGAATTAGCCCAGTTTTTCATCTCGCATTTCTGCGTGAAGCTGCCTTATTTGACAGGGAGCCGCTCTACCATTGAGCTACCGCGGAATATATTAAACAACGTGATTATATTAACATAAAAATGAAAGATTTCAAATTAATCGATATAAGGTTTTACGTCTTAACACTAAGTGTTATACTTAATACAATGATAATTGAATGTTCAAAACACGGAAAAACAAAACACTTAAAACGAGGCGATAACACTTATCGTTGTGGTAAATGTGCCTCCGAGTGGGTCATAGATAGTCGCAGAAACAAGAAGGAAAAATTGGTAAAAATATTTGGCGGTAAATGTATTATTTGTGGTTATAAAAAATATAGTGGCGCTCTTGATTTTCATCATATTAACCCTAAAACTAAATCCTTTGCGCTAAGTGTTAAGGGATTATGTTATTCATGGGCAACTGTTATGAAGGAAGCTCAAAAATGTATTTTATTGTGTAAAAACTGTCATACAGAGGTTGAGAACGGCAGGGCAAAATTATAAATTCGAGTCCTGGCCGCAGAGCAGTTTCAAAAAGCCCCGCCTTGGCGTGGCTTTTTGGGTTAGACCCAATGTGGGCGGTAGAGCTTTTTGAGAAAATAAAAAGACGAGCATTAGCTCGCCTGCTGAAGGTAAGATTCAAATCTTTCACGAAGAAGCTCATATCGCTTTTTAGTTTCTTCGTTCTTGAGTAAATATTCTCTGTCTATGGGCTTGCCGTCGCTTTTCGTAAGTTTTCCTTTTAGCTGTAACTCGGTTCTGCCAAACTGTACTTTTGTAAAATCATATTCTGTTCCGTCAGGAAGAACATTCCAATAATGAGATCCGACATCGGCAAATGGAGTGCCGTCTAAAAATGCTCTAACAAATCCACCTCCAAAAAAATCATTCGCTAACAAAGATACTACCGCGCAATGGCCCCATAATGGATTTTCAGGAATCCATCTGTCGGGGTCAAAACTTGTTTCTTTTGTGCAAATATCAGGTAAAAGTTTTTGGAACTGGCCCAATGTTAATTGCACTGAATATTCTCCTTCAAAGAACCTTACGGCTAATGATAGCATCTCAAATCTGGTGTGTAAATATACCTCTCTTGCCTCTGAATTATAGTTCTAATATTGTTCACAGTGCGGAGCAGATTAGTGGAAAATCAAAAACCCAGTTAACTGGGTTTTTGATTTTCCACTACTGTTATTATTTTTCCTTGGAAATTTTGCCGAGAATCTTTTTGACTACAGTAATAGAATCTAAATCATGAATTGAAAGAATAGAAACATTCTTGTTCAACTTTTTTAGTTTTGCTAATTTCTTTTTTACTGTTGCGGAATCAACCATGTCGGTCTTGCCCAAGAAAAGATATTCATCTTTTTCTAACATTGCCTTACTGTAAGCACCAAGCTCTTTGCGAATGGATTTATAATCTTTAACAGGATCTTCAGATTCAGCGGAAACAATGTGGAAGAGAACGCGAGTTCGTTCAATGTGACGTAAAAACTTAACACCTAATCCCTTACCCTCTGAAGCGCCTTCAATAAGACCGGGGATGTCGGCAAGAATAAGGTCGTAGTAGGCACCTAAATGGGGCTCCAGCGTCGTGAAGTGGTAGTTGGCGACCTTGCTCTGGGCCTTAGTAAGCTCGTTTAAGAGACTTGATTTACCGACATTTGGAAGTCCAATAATACCGATATCGGCAATCATTTTAAGTTCAAGAAAAACATTATACTGCTCACCAGGCAAACCCTCCTGAAATCTTTTCGGACTAGTGCTGTGTGGTCCACGGAAAAGAAAATTGCCCTTACCACCATGCCCACCTTTGGCAACTAAAATTTGCTCCCCAACCTTAACAATCTCCTGATCAATACCAGTAGTTAAATTATGAATAACTGTTCCAATTGGAACTCTTATAAAAAGGTCTTCTCCTGCAGTGCCATCATTCAATTGATGCCTGCCATTCTTTCCATCTTCAGCCTTAAAAACCTTCGAATTACGAAGAGCATTAAGTGCGCCAAGGTCGGAAACTCCCACAAGATAAATATTGCCCCCATTGCCTCCCCTGCCACCTGTTGGGCCCTGAGAACCCTTGTTTTTATTGAAAGCAACGATACCATCGCCACCCTTTCCGGCCTGTATCCTGATTGTTAGATTGTCTATTATCATAGAGTCGGATTACCTTTTATCCGACCATACTATACCACAAATTCCCGTTTCTTGCATTATTACCTAGATTAGCGTATAATAGGTAATAGTTAAGAGACGGAAGTCCGGAGGTCGAGTTTCTTTATAGCTGTTAGCGAGAATGAGCATAAGTTCACTTATGATTCATTCGAGTGAAGCAGTTATGCAAAGTATAATTTAAACTAAAAAACAAACATGACTGGAACAATAAAAAAGAAGATTGAGGATAGAGCTTTCGGATTCATCGCCAGAGAAGGTGAATCAAAAGATCTTTTCTTCCACAAAGACGACTTGAATGGTGTGACATTTGAGGAGTTGAGAGAAGGAGATTCTGTTTCTTTCGACGTAGTTGATGGACCTAAGGGCCCAGCTGCCAAGAACGTACAGCGAGCTTAATAGACTCGATTTTATAAAAACCACTCCCCAAGGGAGTGGTTTTTATTTGTTTGACATTTATTTATTAGGGGACTATATTTATTGAGGCTTATTTACATATCCAAGGAATCTCAAATGAAACTCATTAGTCGCTTAGCCTTATTTGTTGTTTTTGCTACGTTTGCAACTTGTGCATCTGCTCAACCCTCCATGCCCGACTTTTCTAAATGGAACAAGGCAGTGGATCACGCAACTTCATATGTTTTAAAGGGCAAGCCCGTTCAAGTGCGAGACGTGCACTATGAATTTATTAATAAGGAACAAACGGAAGCGTTTCAGGTGATTGTTTTTTACAACCCCGACACTTCCAAGGCATGGTTTTCTGTCCTTATTCATCATTCTCTGAATAAAGATTCGGAGGCAAATTTGTATGAAACTGACAAAAACGGAACATGGGTTTTTGTTGAAGACATTTCCAATGGTAATCCAGAATCAGTTCTGAGCAAATACGGCCTTGTTGAGGTCGTAAAATAGGCAAACCACGCATTTGGCGTGGTTTTTTAATTAAAAAAATCAAGACCCCTAATTTAATATAAACTCTCGGCGCGTTGATAGCTAAAATTGCCCGAATTGAAGTTGCTACGATGTGGGCATAGACTCTATGGCAAATCGGAGCAACAAAGAGTCGGGCAATTTTAGCAACAACCCGGAGGGATGCGGTTATTTTTAATTTATTCTTTGGAATTCTGTCTCGGAGTAGAGTCTACACCTTCACCAGAATGCCTTTGCCTAAATTAAAAATCTCCAGCATCGCGCCAGAGATTTGTGTTAATTTAGGGGTCTACATGCGGATTTAACCTTTAAGTATTCGTGGATATTTTTCAACCTCAGCCAACAATTCCTCGTCAGAACAAAGATGCCTGTTGATACGACGCCAGCCATAGTCCCCAACCAAACCAGCAGCACAAACAGAACGAACAGTAATATATCTTGAATTATCAAAATCAAGCGTTTTATTGTCACATCTAGAATACCAAAGAATCTGGCAATTAAGTATTCTGTCGGCAGGTTCTTTGGATGCATTAAGCCTTACAAAATCATCATGCCCAAGTCCTTCCAGATTTATCTGTATTGCCCTCATTGTGTGACCATGACAAACCACTATCACTCTTTCATGCCCCTGACATTCTTTTTCTAATTTGGCCAAAATTCCGATTCTTGCTCTAAGGCAAAGTGTAGCAATAGATTCACCACCACCAGCCGGATAAGAAAGAAACGGATCAAAAGGATATCTGTATTGTTCTAATTCTGATGGATAATTGTGCCCAAAACCCGGAGAATTATTCACGAAAGATTGATCGCGCTCTCTGAGCTCATAATCAACCCTCCAATTTGCACCAGGAAGCTGAAGGTGAGCTGCGGTCTCTTTGGCTCGAATAAAGTCCGACACAAAAAAGCGATCAAATGGCATTGGAACATTTTGCCGCAACCATCTTCCAGCAATTTGGGATTGTAAAATTCCCGTATCCGTAAGCCGATATTCACGACTATGTCTACCTCCAAACTCAGGAGTAAAAAAACTTCTATCACCCCTTCTACTCATTGTATCAGCCAAATTTTCTTCCGATTGTCCGTGTCTGACTAAAACCAAATCAAGTGGAAGCACTTTCGCCACCTCTTTCAAGGAACAGATGCATAGAAAGTAGCAAAAATGGACTGATTTTTCAATAACCCGCAAAGCGGAGCAGCAACCGTGCAAAGCCGAGCAGTGGCCGCATGGCCATCGTCGCATGACGGCTTCCCAAATGATTGATATACTTGGGTAAGATAACAAATTTATATGAAAAGATTTTTAAGGTTCATTCCTGCTGGAAGTATCATTTTGGGAGCCACAACTTTAGCATCCTATGGGATGGGGCTTTTGCGTGACAGAATTTTTGCCCAGACATTTGGTGCATCTCGAACGCTTGATGCATATAACGCCGCCTTCCTACTACCCGATCTTTTGTTTAACATTTTAATCGCCAGTGGTATCGCCGCAGCATTCGTTCCAATACTAACCGAACTTTTAAAATCTGATAGAGAGAGGGCCTCCGAATATACCAACACCATGATAGCTGGAGCAATGGGCACCATGACTTTGGCAGCCGGAATGATAATGATTTTTGCTGGAAAAATAAGTTCCTTAATTGCTCCTGGATTCCAACCTCAAGACCAAATTCTTGTAGCCCACCTTTTACGATATCTAGCACTGTCGCCAATAATATTTGGCGCCTCAAACACACTTGGCGCCCTACTTGTTGTAAAACGAAGATTTCTTTACTACGGATTATCGCCTGTTCTTTACAACCTCGGCATAATTTTAGGCACAATATTTCTCACTCCGCATTTTGGAATAGTGGGTGTTGCTATCGGAACCATTATAGGAGCTTTACTGCACCTTCTTATCAGGGTTGTTGATGTGATGCGTTCAGGTTTCAGATTTAAATTTAATTTTAATCCGACTACACCCGAATTTAAAAAAACAATCTCTCTTATGGTTCCTAAAATGTTCGGCCATCCAGTTGAGTTGGCGACCTTTTGGGTTTTTACAATTTTCGCTTCCGCATTAAAACCTGGCTCTGTCGCAATTTTAAGTTTCGCACGCAATTTCCAAAGCGTACCAGTAAGCCTAATAGGCATAACAATCGCCACAACAACCTTTCCGCTCCTAGCTCAATCAATCACAAACCACTCCATAGAACGATTCAACAAGATACTGAAGACATCTTTTTGGGTAATATTTTCAGGAAGTGTTTTGGCTGGGGGAATTGTTTTTCTCATACGAGAACCCCTAATAAGAATAGTGCTCGGTGGTGGATCTTTTGATAACGAAAGTGTTTTACGCACAGCATTAACCTTGGGAATATTTACCTTGGCAATTCCAACTGAATCATTAGTACAATTGATGGCGAGAGCGTTTTATGCAACCAAAAACACAACCATTCCGGTCGTGTTTAGTATTATTGGATTTATTATTTCAACAACAGCAGCTTTTTATTTAGTTCCTCGTTTTGATATTATCGCTCTGCCTTTTTCTTTCTTCCTGGCCAGTGCCACAGAATTAATTTTGCTTCTTCTTTTCATTCCCAACCGTTTAAAAAAGATGGCCAAAGAAGCCATCAAAGATTCCCCATTACCTCATCTGGAAGGCCTTTAGCCGACAATAACAATTACTTTTGCCCCCTTATTCATATCAACACTGTTCCAATCATGGAGAGCGTTCATGATTACTTCTGGAGAATAAATATAATTTTCTCCATTACGAGTACCCGGGTCGTTGGTTATAAAATCACCGTCTTTTGTATATCCTTTTATAACAAGCATGTGATAAATAGGACCAGGCGATTGAAAGTAAGGATTGCCAAGCATGCGACCAGCCACTGGAATCAAGATCGCCTTATTTTCTGATAATGCTTTTTTCATAATCTGAACAGTTGGTTCATAGACAACTTTAACCTTATCTAATTTATAAAACTCCCTTAAGATAACAGCGGTTTCTTCGGCGGTAGTATCTTTATAATAGCCAAATCTTTTATCTTCAAATGCTTTTATTTCAAGCATTTTTTGTTCAGCAAATTCAATTGTTGGGATAGTCCACCCGTTTATATAGCTTGCGACCATAAGAGCCGATGCTTCTTCGCAAAATTCAGAAAATGGAAGTCCCCAGTTCTTAGAAGGCGCTTGAGATGTGAACGGAACTTTTAAATTAATTCCACTAGCCAAAACGGCTGTGCTTACGACAGGTTTTGGAATAGATGTATTGATGGGGGTTGCGACAGGGGTTCCGTTGTAAGGGATGGCGGATGGAAGAGGTGTCTCAAAAACCCTAGAAAGAAAATCAACCTTTTTAAACACCAAAACCGCGGTTAAGCCACCGGCTAAAATTACTAGAGATATTATTAATGTTTTCTTTGTCATTAATAACAGTATAGCACACTTTTGAGTATTTTATTCGTATCCTTTGAGTTTGCCGAGTTTGTGGTGTTGGCGAATTTTTTCAAGTGCCTTGGCCTCAATCTGTCGGATGCGTTCTCTGGTGACAGCAAAAACCTTACCCACCTCTTCAAGAGTGTGAGTCACGCCATCAGCTAAACCAAACCTCATATCAAGAATTTTCTGTTCTCTTGGAGTAAGGTCGGCAATTATTTCATCAATATAACTTTTAAGAATTTTTCGAGCAGCAGATGTTGATGGCGATATTGAATCATCATCAGGAATAAAGCTTTCAAGCGAGCTATCTTCATCATCTTCTCCCACTGGTGCTTCAAGAGATATCGTTTCCTGAGAAATTTTTTGAATATGTCTTACCTTGTCTACTTCCATTCCCATTTCTGAAGCAATTTCTTCAGGCATTGGATCACGGCCCAAATCTTGGACTAAACGCCTTACAACCTGCTGATATTTATTAATAGTTTCTACCATGTGAACCGGAATACGAATAGTTCTTCCTTGGTCAGCCAAGGCACGAGTGATTGCTTGTCTTATCCACCAAGTAGCATAAGTAGAGAACTTATATCCTTTTTTATAATCAAATTTTTCTACAGCCTTAAACAAACCAATATTACCTTCCTGTATCAAATCGAGTAGGGTTAAATTGGCCGAACGACCAACATATTTTTTGGCAATTGAAACAACCAAGCGGAGGTTGGAAACAGCTAATTTGTGTCGTGCTGATTCGTCATTTTTCTCAATCTTTTTAGCAAGATCCACCTCTTCATCTCCAGTGAGTAATGGATATCGTCCAATTTCTTTCAAATACATCTGAACAGAGTCGGATGCGACATCCCCAAATTCAGTTTCTATTTTCTTTTTCTCATCATATTCTTTAACCTTTTCTTCCTCAAAAACTCTTCCTGATTCAATTATGTTTATATTTGCTGATTCTAATCTTTCATAAAGAGCTTCTAGGCCCTTGATGTCTTTTTCTATGCTTGGAAAAGCATTTAGAACCTCAGCTTGAGTGACAAAACCTCTTGATCGGCCTTTTTCAACTAAAGCTAAAACCCCGCTCTCCGAAATCGGGCTCTTCTTTGCTGTTGATGGCTTTGACTTAACCTTTTTGCCAGCTTTTTTTGGATGAGGTCGAGCAGGTTTTTTAATCTTTTTCTTTGCTGGTTTTTTGACTGACTTCTTTGCCGGTTTTTTTGCTTTTTTGAGTTTTAGCTTTTTTTTCATATTGTTATTTAAATTTTTTGTATTTCTCCTAATCTGTTTAAAATTTTATTTGCCTCTACCGCCAGAGCCGTCCTTTTATCTTTGTCATCTCCGGCCCTCATTTCAAATCCTATTTTTTCCAATTTAGTTCTAAGGTGGCGTTCTTCAAGTTTATTTATCAAATTATTAAATTCTATCCTTAATTCTTCTTCTTTGGAGTCTTTCCAAAATTCCTGAGACTTAAGATAGGCAAACTCTAATTTATAACTTTGGTTTTTCTCTCTGAAATCTTTCAGCAAATCGGTCAGATTATCTGATTCAATTGCTGACAACTTAACAACCGCTTCTGCAGTATAAGAGTCCAACAGTTCGGGACTTATTTTTTTAATATCGTTTTTAAAAAATATTGGATCTTTCATTATTAACGACAATAAGGTTTCGCTAAGAGTATCGGTTGTTGCGGTCACCTCTTTCATTGCTGTCTTGACCATTACTGGTTCACGATCATAGGCCTCAAGATCATCTTTTGCTGAATCTATATCAGCCTCTATCGCTTCTTCTTTAACCCTGAGGAAAAAGGCCAACTGAGCCAACCAATGCTCTCTCTCCACCTGACTAGTCAATCTCTTTAAAAATGGAGCCAAGGCGGAAATTACTAATTTTTTACTATCAGCTGAATCAGGATTAAATCCAGCCTTAGCTTTGTCAAAATAAAACTGCATTACAGGCTTGGCTTCACTCACAACTTTTGACCAATTTTCGGAATTTTTTCTTACAACATCCGCAGGATCTTTGCATTCTTTGTCACTTATCTCAACAACTTTAATGTTGAAATTTTGACCGAGGGCTAATCCTATTCCTCTTTTGGTGGCCATCGCTCCCGCTTGATCAGTATCAAAACAAAAACCAAGATTAGTCGTATATCTGTGGAGTAATGTTAAGTGACTGGGAGTTAAAGCTGTTCCGGATGAAGCTACAACGTTTTTTACTCCTGCTTGATAGGACATCAAGGCATCCATATTACCCTCCACCAAGATACACTGGTCAGCCTGCTTAATTTCCATCTTCGCCTTGTTGAGTCCATAAAGGATTCTTCCTTTGTCATAAATTCTTGTCTGGGGAGTGTTAATGTATTTAGCGGGCTCCTTATCATCAGATCCAAAAATTCTTCCAGTGAACCCGACAACCTGTCCATTTAGGTCAAAAATGGGGAAAGTTATTCTAGAACGAAAGCGATCGTAAGATCCTGACCCATCGTTTCTTTTGATTGCTAATCCGGCTTCAATTATTTCATTTTCAGAATAACCACAATTTTTTAGAAAAGTCCCCAAGGCACTCCAATCATTAGGAGCAAAACCTAAACGAAATTCCTGAATTGTGGAATCTAAAACTCCCCTCTCTTTTAAATATTCCAAAGCAAGTTTTCCAGTATTGGAATGGAATTGTTTTTCAAAAAACTTAGTCGCTGCTTCACACACCTCAAACAATCTTGCCTTATCGTCTTTAACGGCGGGGTTAAAAGAATCTAGTTCTACTCCAGCCTTGGCAGCAAGAATTCTTAAGGCTTCCGGAAAATCAACACCTTCTATGTCTTGTATGAAACTGAAAATATCACCACCCTTAGAACACCCGAAACAATGCCATACTTGGCGTTCTGGAGAAATAACAAAGGATGGTGTTTTCTCGTTATGAAAAGGACAGCGAGCTTTGTAGTTTATGCCTGCTTTTTGGACTTTTAAATAACCAGAAAGAACATCAACAACATCAAGTCTGTCCTTAATTTTGGAGACGTTATCTTCCATCAAAAAATGAGAATTTAATTAGTCTAATATAGGCACAGAATACAACAAAAATTTTTGATTATAAAGGGTTTTTAAACCCCGTGAGAACTTATCTATTCAAATGTGTATCCAATTTATCATCTTTGGGATGTTTTGTCAATTAATAAAAAAACCATCTTTTTGATGGTTTTTGACTATTTTACAACAATCTCTCTGAGCCAAGCATTATACTTTTGAGTCATTGTGTTTTTTACATAAACACTGACCCGATAACTGCCGGCCGGAATTTTAGCCACCTCATCCTCGGTCAAGAGAACAACAGTGTTCTGACCAAGAGGGTCCAACATGATCGATTCTTTCTTGTCGGTGAAAGAAACATTTTTTTCAAAAACCAACGAAGGAATTTGATTCTTATTGTCTTCAACCATCACCCTTACCTTTAACTCCAACCCGGCATCATCGTTAACAACTCGCCAGTCAACATCACTGCGTCTGATTAATAAGGCCAATTCCTTATCAAATATAAGTTGGGCTGGAATTAATGAATTACATCTCTCACAAGAATTAATAATGTAGTCAGTTCCGATGGTGCCAACAAGCTCTGGCGCCTCACCAACCACGCGCGCCTTTGATTTGACGGCAATCTCCGAAGCTGGCTTTGGGGGGTCAAGGGCGACTTCAAGTTTCAAATCTGAGTTACTTGAAAAGTTAAACAATGCCCAAGCAAACATGTTTCCGTCCAAAAAACCATTTTTACCAGTAGACCTAGCGATTTCTCCATAGACATCATACAAATCGCTGGGGCAATTTTGCCCGCCTCCACCATTGTAGTTGTAACTCCGCACAGTAGCGACTTCATAAATCGCTCCACACTGATCCATTTTGTAAGAATCTTGGTAAAATAAAGTAAATTCTCCTGAGCCACCTTTTTGATAAAACATAAAGGCATAAAGAAGTCGACCATTTTCGGGATTGATATAAACCCAAAGCATCATAGGGACAAACGAACCACCTTCAATCAAATCCACAACATCGGGTTCTCCATGAAGAAGATAAACATGAGCCATGCCCCCATTGAACCCACCATTTGATCTGAACATTAATCCCCCAGCACCAAATGTTCCAAAAAAGCTTTCATTAATAATATTCTCAATCCGATCATCAACTTCTTTCTTAAATTCATTTTCGGGCGTTGCGGGATCAGAATCTCGTTTGGCCCAAAAGTTTTCAATAAACACATCTCGTTCTTCATCTGTAAGAAGTTTCTCAAATTCTTTACGTTCTTTGCCGGTTATAAATCGCCTGTAGCGATCCAAAAACTGAGACTGAATGTCAGCTGGAACATTATTGTATTGATCCACCAATATGGTTGGTTTTTTATTACCACTAGAGGCACATCCTGCCTGCGCAGTCAGGCCAACTGCAAGCAATAATAGAATAATTGGCGCAAGCACCTTACTTCTTGTCATCGACCGATCCTTTCTTGTAAATAATCAGTTCATCTTGATCAATGCGGACAACATGAGATCCACCCGCCAAAGTAAACTGAATTCCAACGATAATTAACTTGTCTGGATTTGCCTTTGAGCGTTCGGAAAATGGCATCGTAAAAATACTCAATTCTGAACTGAAGACCCAATTTCCATTTTGTTCCAAAAGCCACGACTGAAGAGGACCTGCCCTGAAATCTTGCCCAGTTCGTGGGTCGCGATCTGTTCGCCATTTAACATAAGCAAAAGCATCGGTTGCCTGCTGAACTCTATCCAAAACTTCTTCCTCTTGTTTAAGATGGTAATTCAGATTAGAAGAATTATTCTCCAAAACACCGGTTTCTGAGATGCTTTTTTCTTGAGCTCGCTCAGAAATAATAGCTATCTGCCGATAATATACCCTTGTATATTCGTTTGGGTCGTCTGGGTTTTGATAAACAACCACTCGACCAACAAAAGCGGTCTTATAATCATCCACACGAAACTCAAGTTCTTTGGACAAAACTATATTGAAATTTTCCACATCAGGCGGTGAAATATCCTGGCTAAAAATGCCAGAACTCACAATTTCCAAGGCAAGAAAAGCGGCCAATAAAAAGTGCATGTGAATTCCTGTTTTTAAGGAGCAGACATCTGCCTGAAACTATATGCCACCTACCGAAAATGTAAACCCCCGCACTCATTCAAAAGTGTAATTACAAAGCACAAAAAAGCCCCACAAAATGTGGGGCATAATCTTATCAATTAAAAACTAAATCCGATTCGGACATTGAAGGTCCACTTGTCCGGTGAAAACCTTGTCTTTGCCCACTCAAAGTTCAGTGGCAAAAAGACATAGGCTTGCAGTCCAACACCATACGCCCATTCACGGCGAGCAGGAAGTGAAGTGTTGCCGTCATACGACGATAGCTCCGCTCGCTGCGCTCGTGGGTTACTAAATTTAGCTATCGCATAATCACCAAAAAATGTTCCTCTAACCTGAAATGGGATAGAGCCGAGAAGAAACACATCAGCAACGGGAAATCGTAATTCTGCGCTTCCATAACCAACCTGATTACCAGCAATACTGAAGTAAGGATAGTTGCGAAGCGTGTCACTACCACCCAACAACATGAATTCTCCGTTAGGCCTATTACTATTAAGTCCTGTAGCACGAACGGCAAACAAGGAACTGTTTGATAGTCTTATATACTTACGCGCATCAAACTGCGCTGTAAAATATGCTGCTGAATTTTTGTTAAGGCCTGGTCCATATTCCACCTGACCACGAAGAGCATTGCCATGCATTGGTCCAAGCGTATCATTGGAATAAAGAATCGTATCACGCACGAATGCCGCGGTGAAACCAACATTTGCCTGACCATTTGAATCTTTAAAGAACCTGTACATCTGTCGATCAATCTCTGGAATTGAATCTCCAAAAAGCTCAAGACTTTCATCTGTAAGGGGCAGGAAGTATGAACGCTTGTGTGGTCTAATTCCCAATTCAAGACGATTCCACTTGTTAAATGGGTATTCCACATAAAGCGAAGAGCTTAATTCTTTTACCCAAGTATTGTTAAGAGTAAATTGGTCATGTTCTCCATTAGGGTTCTCATAACGAGGATATTGACCCTTAAAATCTCGCAACATGTAATACAGTGGGTATTGAGCCCTGTTAACGTTTGCCGCCCAACCCCAACGACGAGACCGATTCAAGTATGAAAAGTCCATATAATTGAATCCGCCCTGTTGAGCATAAATACCAGAATAAGTTCGATTAGCCAACATGTCCTGAAGCATAAATTGTGAACTAGCAAATATTCCCCAATATGAACTTGAGCCAATGGTTACATCGGATCCATAGAGTTTCCAACGAGCCGGCGGTTCTTGAGGATTACTTAACTGACTCTGTTCAAGTTGCTCTTCAACTGCCCCCTGACTTCGGAAGGCTAATTCCATATTCTCGTTTTTATTTTCAATCGCAAAAGTTCTGAGTGGTTCTTTTAGGCGAGAATCAAACAATTCAAAGTTGGAAAAAATATAACTTCTGAACTGATCGTCTTCCATGTTGGTTGAATACACAACACGATCATTCCTGTCATAGTTCTCGTCGGTAACAAATTTAGGAGTAAAAATACCTCCATAAACCTCCGACCACTGCTTACTGACATGGGCTGACAAATCAAGTGTGTATAGATTCCAAATTCCATCCTTTTCATCAGAAGTATATACAAGAGTTGAATTGTCAGATGACCAGCTCGGCGAATTATCATTCCATCGGCCATAAGTTAACTGTTCCTTATTGCCAGTGACCATATCCAACATGAATAACTTCTGAAAACTACCGTCAAATGCTACGTAAGCAATCTTAGCTCCATCAGGTGATACTTGAGGTGCACTATTAAACACACCACCATTAGTTAGATTCTTCAGCTCGCGGGTTGCAAGATTCATTGAATAAATATCTCTTTGAATATTCTTGGCTGCGGAGAAATAAATCAACTTAGCGTCAGAACTAAAATTGGGAGAAAATGCCTGATCAAGAGGAATTTCAATTTCTTGAACAAATTTACCCGTATTAACATCCAGGACGAATAAGGCATGATCCTTATTGTTGCGGGCAAAAAAAGCAATCTTACTAACATCGGGAGTGCGCTTAAGTTGTTTAATATCCTTTTCAACAGACTTAATTTCTTCTTCTATCGCCACAATCCTTTCATTGTAATCGTTGGGTCTGTCCTTTGAGACCATTGCCCTGAGTTCGGCAAGATTTTTATTGTCCATCTCAAGAATATATTCAGCATCTCCAACCTTAGACGCCCATTCTTTGTCCTGCCACCAGTCCAAATCTGAACCGTTGAATGGCCAAACATTTAACTCCTGAGCAATAATGTACTCGTAATGCTTAGGAGGCATAAATGTTGTTAAGACTTGTATGGGCTTGCCCTGAATGGCAACCTTGTTACCAAACACGCGGAACTTTTTGCGCTTAGCCAAAGGAACATATGGTAAATCATCTTGCGGTAGCATATGTGATACCGCCAAGACAATCCCGTTCTTGGGATTGTAAGTCAAAAAAGCTACAAAATTTCCATCGGGTGATATCTCGGTTGATGTCAGCGGATAAGGATAGGGTTGTTTGATAATTTGACGACTCTTCATGCTGGAAGTTTCCTGATAAGGCTTTGGTCTATCCAAAGAATCCTTGGCATATTTTTCTGCCCAATAATTCCGATGCGCCCGATCAAATGCCTCGGCATTATAAAACTCTCCCTGTGAAATATCTGCTAAAAGTTCGTCAAATTTTTGACCACGCCTCTTAAAGATACCCATGACCAAATCTGCAGTCGCTTGCTCGCCATATTTTGATTCAAGAAACATAAACACCATAGCTCCAAGCGAATAAGGATTGGCTTGGCCTTGTGACAACATTTCCAACGTAGGCAATCCCATTTGGGGATTTTTGACATTAGCCGCAGCCAAACGTTGTTCCATCTTGCGAATGTCGTCACGTGAATATGGAGCAAATTTATTCGCCAAATAATCGGCGGTTGCTTCATATAACCACTGTTCAATGGGATCAGCACCAATAGTCCGACTAAGGAAACCTCGGCTCACCATATCAAACTGAAAAATGTGAACCAATTCATGAGTGAAGATCGTGCGGTTCAAGACCGGTAAAAAATCCGGCTTAACAACAAGAATCATGTCTGAATCGGACGTAAGACGAGAACCACGCGGAAAAGCGTAAGCTCCTACTCCTTCAGGCATAAACTCGCCACCAGCAAGGTGGAGAGCTTCAAATTGACTATGTGTACGTGACACAACTACGATTGGTCGCTTCCTTAATTGGTGATTGAGTTTGACGCTCAAAAACTCACTAGAGTTTTCCACGTGCGCTACCAAATTAGCAAAATGCTTTTGGACTTCTTCGTCTTTAATCTCAAGTGAAAAGTAGAAATCAAAATGGGCAGACTGATAAAAATTCCACGTCGTCTTTTCCCAAATTACCTGATTCTTACCAAACTGAGCATAAGCAGTAAACGGCATCAACAGAATAATCAAAACCAAAAGAACCAATTTCTTGGCCATTTCTTGTCCTAATTGACAAAGAGCAGAAATCTGCCCGAAGTATAGCAACCCTCCCCTCTTTTGCAAGCAAAAAAAAGACCCCGCCATAACGGAGTCACCTAACCCTGAAAATATACTTGGCAAAGACTTGGCCATGGTCACAAGTCTCACAACTCACCGTACCTTTCCTTAATTTCACTGAGACTTCTCAGTTCGACACATCGCGACCAGTCCACCCTAGCTCGAATCTCCTCAATCTTACCCATGGCTTCCCACGTTTCAACGGGTATCCAAATCCCCTTAAATCCAGCATCAAATGCTGGCACGATGTCTTTGTCATAATCATTACCAACACTATACCAAGACTCATTACCATTGAAACCGGTTTTCATTAGTCTAAATGTTTCCGGAGTTTTGTCTTCAACAATCCTTGATCTGAAAAAAAGTCTACCAGCATCAATAGCTGAAAATTTGTTTGCCTGCACCCTTTTGTCCCCTTTTGTGAGAAGCATAGGTAGGTCTTTTTGATCATACAAAAAGAATATGGTCGAATTGGCGTCAGGACGAACTTGGTCTTTATACCTTGCTGGATCAAATGCCTGCATTCCAATGGTGTAAAGTTCCTGTTCAACCATTTTATTCGGCTCAACTTTTGCATTCTTACAAAAATATCTGTAGACCATTACCATGCTTCCAGGAAATCTTTCTATTGAATACAAAAAAATACGCCCAGTGGCCGGATTAATTTCATGAACCCGTGCTTTATCTATTTCTTGTTCTTTGGTAATAATCACCGAAACATGAGGGGCTTTTGAACCCAACTCTCGAATAATGACCCTCGCCATATCAAGAATTGGATTGGCATAATCATGCATATTGTCCATAAGCGTATCGTCCAAATCAAAGACAAATACCTTATTCATTTTTATCTCGTTTTTTAAGTAACTAAAAAGAGTGTATCACACTCTTTTTAGTTAGCAATAATGTTTGCCTTAAAGATTTTTAGTCGTTTTCCTGTTCTCCTGAACTCTTGAGTTCTTCTTCAATCTTTTTCTGTTCTTCCAAAATCTTTTCTTGCTCTTCTTTTAAATTTTCCTCATTCTTTTTAATTTCTTCTAGTATTCTTTCTGCGTTTTCTTTATCTGCTTCTTTAAGATTATTTCTCAACTCATTTTGTTGTTCATCTGATCCTTGTTTCAATTCTTCATTCTTTTCTTTAACATCTTTGAGTTTTTCTAAACTCTTCTCCACTTCTTTAAGATTACCCTTAGCCTCTTTGGCCAAGCGCTTAGCTTCCTCATATTTACCTGCCGCAAAAGCAGTTTTGGCTTGAGAAATTAGCCCATCGAACGTATTAAATGTTGTGGCAGGAAAAACAACGTTTTTATCTTCTGCTTCTTTAAGTAATTCTGCCTTATCTTTTTCCGCTTCTCTAATTTTCTTTTCAGCCTCTTCTTTTAATTCCATGGCCTCGTCAATCTTTTCATCCTCTTGGTCAATTGCCTCATCATTATCCTCATCACTCTGATCAAGAAGTTCTCTTTCGGCCCTAATATCTGCAAGCTCTTTTGTTAAGATTGTGATTTGTGCCGTATCTCCAACTCGGCGAGCTTCTTTTAGTTTTGCTTTTAATTCTTCCTCTTTTGCCTTCAGGGCGTCTCTTTCAGATTTGAAAGCGTCTTTAAGCTCTTCTTGGGCAGGATTAATTTCATCTGAAAGCTCTTTGGCAATTTCACCAATTTCGTTTCCATCCTGTTTCTCTTTTATTAAGATAGCTGTTGCTCTTGAAAGATTGTCTTGCAATTTAGCCTCTGCAACATCTAACCCTTTGGCAGTAACACCTTTATCCTCAAGAATGAGTTTGATTTCCGCAATCCTTTCTTTAGCAAAAGATATTTCAAGTCTTGCTTTGCCTTCTGGGTTAAATGTAAAAAACCTCTGAAGGGTTTCTCCGAATCTATCGAAAAAATAAAAAGAGCTTTCTGGGGTAAGACCGGCACTTGGTAAAACCGATTGAGTTTCTGCAAAAACCAAAACTGGCATAAATAGCAAGGAAATTAAAATGTATTTTATGTAATTCATATATTTTGTTTTGTTTTCTAAATAAATTTAAATTGTTTATTCCTTGTCTGATTTTTCAGAGCTTTTATCCTCAACTCGAGTATTCATCTTCGTCATCATGTCATAGTATCCATCAAAGTAGCCCTTACGGTGTGCTCCTCGCTGAATGAACACATAAAGCGGGTACAACAACATTACAAGTCCAATGAAGTCAAAAAAATTGTTTCGGAAATAAATTATTACCAAAACACCAAGAACTGCAATTGCCATAAGCCCAGCGGGACTCATGGTGTGAATGTTTTTTGTTACTGTTTCATATTCCTCTTGTAACTTACCTAGCTCTTCTTGAGTTGCATTTTTTATTTTCCTGACATCTTTTTTATTAAATTTCATAATAAATTGATTAGTTGTTTTAAGAACTCACCTCCCGACAGAGAAGGAGCTAATGCCCTAATTATACTCTTTTTGAGGAATACAACCACTGGCTGTATTGGTAAACATTGGCGGAGGAGGTGAGATTCGAACTCACGTATCCCTTGCGGGATGCCGCCTTTCCAAGGCGGTGGAATAAACCACTATCCGACTCCTCCGTGTGATAATTCTAAATTTAAATTAGTATAGCCGAAATCTAACTTTTATTCAAAGAGTATTATTATTCTTTGTCAGTAAACACTACTAATCGCTTAGTATACTGCTGGTTCTCTTCATCCCAAGTTCCCTCGCAAGTGACAAGATTGAGGTGTGACTTTCCGTCATTTGGACCAAACACACTTGAAGAGTCTGCATCGGGGTCGTATCTTCTGTTTTCACGAACAACAAAAGTTGTAACTACCCCTTTGTCATCTTCCACATATAATTTATCCCCCTTGCGCAATCTGTGCAGATTATCAAATGCCGAAGTTTTTTTATTATTTATTCCATAATGTCCGACAATAATAGCACTACCATTATCACCTGGGCGTGATCCAGTATTAAACCAAGCGACATTCTCTCGCTCTCTTGGAACACCAATTGAACTATCGGGGGCAAGGCCCACACTTTCAACATCGGAATCAACATTAATTTTTGGAATTTTAAGACGCATTGGCAGTCCACGACCCAGTTGCTCTTGTGTGAAGTTTTTGTCAAAATTTTCAATAAGTCTCGCCGAACTATTTTTCTGAAAAATATCAAAAAATAGTGCCAACAAAAACATTGAAGCAGCAATAATTCCAATCACCAATGTTCTCGTTGATAATGTTTTTAATTTCATAAACTTTTCAAAAAATTATCGCCACAAGAGTCCCGCCACCGTGGCGGGACTCTTGGTTTTCAACTTTTATCAATACTTAGTAGTCCTCTTGTTTTCTTCGAACAAAATAGAATGAAAGTAGTGCAATAAAGACTCCTGTTGGTATGGTAATATTCCAAAGAACACTTAATTCATCCGGGGCAATTCCAGTACTCGGCAACTTTGGAATAGTGGCGGCCACAACAACCGTAGCAACCGCTAAATCTCGAGCTGTAAAACCATTAGCATCGCCACTAGCTGTGCCTGTATTTGTTGTTGTTTGTGTAATGTTTGTTAAACAAGTAAACAACCACTCTTCGCCACTCTCAAGTAAACTGTTTTTGTTAATGTCTCCAGGATGTCCCAAAACACGGCTTGGAACTCCAGTGCATTTGTCACTACTAATTTTTACATTGCTCAAAGGCGCTGTGCCTGGATTACTTACTATATATGTATAGGTAACCGCCCCTCCGCCCGCCGGAAGAGTAAACACGCTTGGTCTTTTTATTAAATGTATCAATGGTGGAACTACCGGTGATCCAACAATAACTGTGGCAGAGGCGATATCAACCGCAGAAATACCGTTGGCCCATCCAGTAGCGGTAACAATGTTGGTATGAGTTTCTGTTAGTGTTGTGGAACATGTGTGTATCCAAGTCTCAGTTATATCAAGCTTATTATCTCCGTTTGAGTCACCAGAAACGCGGACTATTGGGCTACATGTATCACCAACCATGGTTATATCAGTTACAGGAACTGTTCCAACATTTTTGAGCGTATAAGTATATGTAACCGGACCGGGACCAGCTGGTAAAGCTAACGGGCTTGGAACTTTCAATACATCAATAAGCGGTGGTACTGGAGGAACTATGGGTGCACCTATGTCGTTGTTTGTGACAATACAAAATTTGTTATCACCTGGGTTTAGATTGAATTGACCGTTTGTGTCACAATCACCAGAAAATACACGAGTGTAATTTGAATCACCTGTTTCGGTCACTGAATACACACTAGCAGGCGCAGGAAAGGTATATGTCATTCCAGAGATAACTGGTGTTCCGTTAACGAATAATGGAAAATCAGCAGCAATCTTTGTTCTGCCATTATCATTAATAACATTTTTTACAACATTAATTGTTGCTACTGCTCGTGAAGGTGCCGGGGTGGAAGTAGCTGTAACACATGTCGGTTCAGTAATCTGGTTATTACTCATCGTTACTTGAGTAGCTGCCCAAGCTCGACCCTGCAAATTCAATCCTGATACAAATGAAATGAGTCCTGTGTTTGTAATAATCGTTCCCGCAATATTTCCAGCAGCAGCAAATGTCATAGATGTAGGAATCTGCCAAAAAACATTACAGGCCGTTGCACCATTAGTCAAAAGCATCGTACCTCCAGCTGTTTGAGCAATGCTTGATGTACTTCGGAAAATGTAGACACCCGCACCATTAAGAGTAAGGGTGGAACTAAATGCCGTCGCGGCAACATCATATACGCCCGGTGTGACCGTAGGTGATGTGGCCAAATCAATTGCTCCTGTTTGTGCCTCATCAGCCAGATCTCCATATGCAAAGGATATTGCACTCACAACCGAAGCATTGGCCCCAGCATCTATTGTCCCATCAACCTGAGAAGCAATAAGACTGGCGTGACCAAAACCATTACCGCCAGCATTTCCCCAAAGATGAGAGGTCTGTGCAACGGTTTCCGTTATGCCGGCATTACCAAAAACTGAATAACCAGAAGCGGTTCCCAAAACTGGCGCCGTTGCCGCCTGCGCAGAATTTGGTCCGACCAGACCAAGCATTAAGGACAGAATCAACACGGTTATGGTTATTATAGTTATTGAATTTTTGTTATTCATTTTCATGTTAAATAATTTTTAGTTAGTTAAATTATTTGCACCCGCCACCTACTGGCGCTGGGCACTGCGCTCCCCTTCGGTCGCTTGCTTTCTTCGAGCAAAATAAAGCGAAGCTAGGGTGGCAAAAATTCCAACCATGGCAACAAGATTCCATGAGGTTCCATTATCGGGAGCGATTCCTGCACGTGGTAATGTTGGGAAAGGAGTTGGGGTAAGAGTTGCGATTGGTGTTGAAGTTGGTGTTGGAGTAGGAGAAAGCGTAGGTGCTGGGGTTGGTGTAGGAGTAGGAGTTGGTGTAAGTGTAGGTGTAGGTGTAGGAGTTGGGGTAGGAGCCACACATGAAGGAACTGTAATTGTGTCAGCATCAGTTGTGACTGTTCCACCAAAAGCCAAAGCTCGTCCTGTTAATAATGCTGTACTTCCAATAGTAATTCCTGAGGCATCAATTATTGTTCCTCTCATTGTGGAATTAGCTCCAAGTGTAGTGGCAGAAGTCGGTGTCCAAAAAACATCGCAAGATGATGCGCCACCAGGCAATGTAACCGAGGAATTAGCTACTGTGGTAAATGCACCATTGATTCTGAAAATATATGTTCCTGTACCACTAAGAGAAATTCCAGCTGCCCCGATAGAAGCGGCTCCTGATACGCAATAAACCCCTGGTGCATAAACTCCAATTGGGCCATGAGTTGTGTCAGTAGCCAAATCAATTGCTCCTGGCGCAAAGGTAAATGTACAAACCTGAGAATTCAAAGCAGACAAGGCACTATTTTGATCTATGCCTGCTGTAGAATACGGGGCACCTGATCCATAATTAGTGTGGACTCCTAAAGGAGCGACTGCTGGCCCCGTAGTGAATCCAACATCTCCATTAACAGTGGTTCCTGCTACCGTGTTGGTATACGTACTGCCGAGAACGCCGTAGCTTGCTGCTGCCCCTAAGGATGGGGTTGTTGCCGCAATCGCAGAGTATGGTCCGACCAGACCAAGCATTAAGAAAAAAACCACCATAACTCCCGAAAACTTTTTAAAAGTTTTCATATTCAATTTTGAGACCACTTGGTGTAAGAGCTAGCGCTTAAATAAAGGCTAATACGTTAGACACCAAAATAGTTTTTTAGCTATTTACACCATAGCATTTTTTCACTCAAAAGATGTGTGGATAACCACACCCAGTCACAAACAAACCGCTAGCAAGCGGTTTGTTTGTGACTAAACTTCTTAAATAATCCTAGTAATCCCCGCCCATGCCACCCATCGGAGGCATTCCGCCGGATGGTGAGTTCTTTTCTTCCGGTATATCAGTAATGACCGCTTCAGTTGTAAGAATAGTAGATGCTACTGACACAGCATTAACCAAGGCTGTCTTAACCACCTTTAGTGGGTCAATAATTCCCATCTCAAACATATCACCATATTCACCATTAGCAGCATTATAACCCCAACCCAAATCCTTTTTTGCCACCTCTCTAACAATTCTGTCAGGATTCTCTCCGGAATTTTCTGCAATAGATCTGATGGGCAAAGAAAGAATGCCTTTTATTATTGCAACTCCCTTAGAGAAGTCGTCCATAATGACAGATGTGTTCCAAAGACTTTCCTTTTCTTCTGTTTTTTTCCCTGGCCGGGCAGGCTTTGGGGATTCAGTAGATTTTTTATTAAATTCTCTTAAGACATCAAACAATGCAACACCTCCACCAGCCACAATTCCCTCCTCCAAGGCTGCGCGAGTAGCGGCAAGAGCGTCATCAACCCTAAATTTCTTTTCCTTAAGTTCGGTTTCTGTTTGAGCGCCAACCTTAATGACGGCGACTCCGCCGGTTAGTTTGGCCAATCGTTCCTGAAGTTTTTCTTTGTCAAAATCAGAAGTAACTTTAGAAATTTGGTTCTTGAGTTGAGCAACTCTTTTTTCTATGTCAGCAGGTTTTCCTTTTCCGCCAACAATGGTTGTTGAATCTTTTGAAGCAACGACCCTTCTTGCTCGTCCAAGCATGTTCAACTCAACAGCTTCCAATTTCATCCCCTTTTCTTCAGTGATAACTTGTCCTCCTGTTATCACGGCCAAATCTTCAAGCATTTCTTTTTTTCTATCACCAAACCCTGGGGCCTTAATCGCTAAGCTATTAAACGTGCCTCGTAATTTATTTACAACCAATGTCGCCAAAGCATCGCCATCTACATCTTCAGCAACAATTACTAAAGATCTTTTTCCACTCTGAGATAATTTTTCAAGCAAAGGAACAATTTCCTGAATTGAAGAAATTTTCTTGTCAGTTATTAAAATAAACGGATCCTCATGAACCGCTTCCATTCTTTCGGTATTTGTAATCATGTATGCGGAAGCATAACCTTTATCAAATTGCATGCCCTCAACTATTTCTTTTGACATCTCAGTTGATTGAGATTCTTCAACAGTTACCACTCCATCTTTTCCAACCTCATTAAATACATCGGCAATAAGTTTTCCGATTTCTTCATCATTTGCAGAAATAGATGCCACTTCTCTTATGTTTTCTTTGGTAACTTTTTTCTTTCTGCTTTCCAAAGACTTGATTACGGATTCTAAAGCACTATCCATCCCCTTTCTTAATGCAATTGGATTAGCACCAGAATTAACAGCCGAAAAACCTTCAGCCAAAATTGCTTGGGCCAAAATAGTGGCCGTAGTTGTACCATCACCAGCAACATCATTTGTTTTAGAGGCAACTTCTTTGATAAGTTCTGCGCCAATATTTTCAAATTTATCCTTAAGCTCAATCTCTTTGGCTACGGTAACACCGTCTTTTGTTATTACTGGTGAGCCAAAACCTTTGTCCAAAATTACATTTCTTCCTTTTGGGCCAAGAGTTACCTTAACAGCATTGGCAACCTTATCTACACCTCTTTTTAAGGCTTCACGAGCTTCTTCTTTGTAATAAATTTGTTTTGCCATATTTTTGATGTTTTAAATTTTTATTTTTACAACTATTTTACAATCGCCAAGATATCTTCTTCTCTAGCTATTAAATATTCCTTACCATCAACCTTGATTTCATTGGGCCCGTATTTGGTAAACAAAACAACATCACCCTTTTTAACCTCCATGGGCACCCTCTTGCCATCTTTAATTTTACCGGATCCAACAGCGACAACCTTGCCCTTTTCCTGCTTCTCTTTTTCAATCGTTTCTGGCAAAATAATTCCTCCCTTTTTCTTTTCCTCTCTTAGGGGTTCTATTAAAACATGGTCTGAAAGTGGTGTGATTTTGGTCATATTTCTAGCTATTTATTAGTTGATTTACGTAGTCATATTTTACTCAAAAATGACACATTGTCAACCACAATAAAAGCAGCGCCCTTGCGCTGCTTAACTAATTATTTCTTTAAAAAATCAAACCATTTTCTTTTTTTAGATTCCTTCTTTTCCAAAACAACTGCTTCCTCGTCTTTAACTTCCAGACTAAGTGTTGCATCAAAATCAATGAAGCCCTTCAGCTCCGGTGAAAGTGTCAAAACGATTTCACTTTTATCGTTACTTGGAAATAGTCTTAAGTCACCTTCCTGAAGTTCGGTCCACTTCCATGCTGGCTTGACTGATGTTTTGGCATTAGCACCATCCGTCTCCTCATCAGATTTCAACCGAGGCATTATTTGCTGGATATACAAAACATTGGTTTTATAATTCATGGTCTGGTTTAACTGTCTGACAAAATCTCCAACAGAGGCTCCTCCGACAGGACTCTTCTTGTCAGTAAACTTACCGCTACTTTGAATCAAAATATCCACACTGGAGGCACCCACACCCATTCTGTCTTTGAAATCAAGTGGAACTTTTACGGGGAAACTCATCTGCTTAATAGTGCCAGAAGAAACTTCCTCCAAAACCACATTGGCATAAATCACTTCTCCGGGAGTTGCCTCTTTTTGAGAAAGAAATGCCGTCTTTTTAATCCAAATATTGGGGCTCTCAATAAAATCAACATGCACATCAATCTTTTCAATTCCATAACCAGACACTCCCAGCGCATCAAGCTTTTGAAGCGTTGCATCGATTTTACCAAACAGCTTGGCAAACGGATTACCCTCTGCCCGCGCAGAGGTAATATTTTTTAGAAAAATTTCAGGATTATTCTTTACAACAATTCGCACCTGATAGGCAATGGATAGCGTGTTGAGATCACCCAATAATTGACCTGCCCAAAGGACTGGGATTTGTTTAATAACATCACTCATCATGGGACTTGGCACAACATCTTCCTCCATAATGGCACCGTTGTCATTTAAGTGGAGCTCCACCTTCAAGGGAATAGTGGGTGCTGGAGTTCTGTCGATCAAACCAGCCACCTCAAAAGCACCATCAACAAGCATCGTTCCCTCGGTATCCAATGAGCAACTAGGTAGTTTATAAGCACCAGTCGGTGTCTGAACAGTGTCAGCCACCGCAACGTGAACAAATGGATAATTAATCATGCCGGTACCGAGAAACGGGTGTCCAAAAATATAAATCTCATCACCATCTCTCCAGACCACCGTACCAGAACCTCCAAAGGAAATCGTGCCCTTGGTCAGAAACACAGTAACCATTGAGCCCGGCTTAAGTTCGCCTTTTACTGATTCGTCACATTTTTGATCCAATGTCGCCTGTGATCCCAAACCATCAATCTTTGGCAAAACCATCAGATTAACAAACTCCTTGCCTTCAATGTTAATCTTGCTCGACATGCGATTTGAAAGTTGAGACGCCGCCATATATCCGCCAAATCTAGACCCGAGCATATACTCGGCCGGAGTAAGAAGGCAATTCATCCCACCCTCAATAAAGCTTCCGATCCGATAACTTAAGGCGCCAACCAAGGTTCCGTTTTTAATACAGTCACCCAGATCAGTGCAATTAACAAAGATCGGGCTACCGCTCATGCCAGAAATTGCACCAATCTTTTCAAGAGGTGTATCCATCGGGCCACCAGAAATTCTGGCTAAAATAAAACGGCTTCCCATCTTGTCTATTGACTCACCAAGAACAACGTTAAAAGGTAATGGCTCTACGCCCTTAAAAACAGAAAAACCAATCGCCAGCGTTCCTGGCTTAAGGTCTTTCAATAAGAGTATTTTGGGGATATTGGCAAAGGCATCAACGCCAAAAAGTCCGACTAAAAGAAAGGCTGAGAGAAGTCTGAAAAAGCACTTCATTTCGTTCTCTTTTCAAAGAACCGAAAGAATCTGGAGGAAGTATAAATTAAATAGCTAAAAGCCGCAACCAGCTCTCGCCTCCCATCATTTTCCCCATCACCTTCTCAACCCGTGTTCCGGTCTAGACAAACAATAGCTTTAAAACCTCCGGAAGCCTTCCGGAATTCCCTTCTGTGTTTTTTAAAGAAAACACAGGGTCAGTTCCAGCTTTCCTGTCGGTTTAAGGTAAAGCTTTGTTTGTATCTATCCCTCCACAATGGTTTCGAAAATGACGGAGAAAATGCTAACAACCCGAGCCAATGCATTCTCGAGCGGCTTTTGCGAAATAAGCGGGCATGGTTCCGCCGTTTAGGCGGAGAGCTTATGAGCAATAGCAGTGAGCGAACACGCTGGGTGAGCGAGCGTAGCGAGAGGATGTTTGGCGAGGGGTGAGAGCGATTAGAGATTAAGCCCTGAATCCCTTTCTTCGGCATAAGTAATGGTGCCAAGTTGTTTTAATTTTTTATTGTATTTATCAATAGCAAACGCCTCAAAAGAACGGGGATGAAACTCGAGTTCATTGTCACTAAAAACAACCCTGCCACCAGACTCATAAGTCGTCGGATTGTTTTTTATTCTTTTCTGCTGATATTTCTTGGCCCAATTCTCAAATTTATCTCCCAACGAAGAATCTAGAACAAATTCCCCCACACTACCAACAAAAGACAACAAGGGATTATAAAAAACTTTTCTTAAAACAAACTCCTCGGCTGGTTTAAAATTATAGACATATTTATTTAGCCAAATATTTTCAGTATAAAAACGACTAAAAATTCCATCGGCAACTAAAACTGGCTTGAGATTGACATAAGCTTGAGCATTAAACAAACTCTCATGCTTGATGTTCATGTTTCCGTCAGTTATGTAATGATTAAAACAAAATTTATCTGGCGCGCTTCTTTCGTACCTCGTTCTTCTTGCTCTAAAAGCCGAAGCCACCAGAGACAAAAATATTCTACACGAATAAAGTCTACCAGACCTTACCACCAGTAAAACATCGAAATCACTTTCGTGTTCAGTATTATTAATAGACAGAGAACCTGAAGCTAAAACCCCCCTCAAATAAGGCACCGCCTGAAACCATTTTGCAATTCTCAAAAATTTCTTCCATTTTTGAGCAGCTATTTTTTCTCTCCTTATTCTTAACTCATAAAGAGCGTCTCTTTGTGGTAAAAAATAAAAACCATTCTTTGAGCCAACAAGATCGGCAGCAACTAAACTTTCAAGGCTTTCTGCAACTTGATTCAAAGAAATTGTTCCCAAAACAGGATCTTTGGATAATCGCCCAGGGTTTATCAAATACTTATTAACCTCAAGCAAAGTTAGGGGGAAATCTAAAATATCGTGATAGACCAAGGTTGCCAGAATTGAGTTTCGCAAACTATACATAACCCTACAATACAAAAATCTAGGCAAATTAAAAGCCCCGCAACAACGGGGCCATACCTAAGTTTTATTTTTTTTGAAATATCCCGAAACAGGATAGAACAAAATTCCAAGTCCTAAAATACCGACAGCAGAAAGGAGAAAGTACTGCCACAAATCCTGATCGCCCTCACCCTGACTAAATTCAAGCAACGTTCTTCTGTTTGAATCAATGGCAAACTGAAGATAATCCTTAACTGTCGTTGCGCTATTTTCAACTGACCAGATTTTATTTCCTTGCTCAGTTCCAGATTGTCTGGATAGAAACATAAGGTTTTCTTTATCAAGACGGGTAATTTTATCTTTCCATTCTTTCAATAAATCCTCGCTATAATCACCCGCGTCATAATACATAGAACCTTCACCCTGAACATATTTACCAGCGTCGTAATCCCTCAGCAAAGATGTCCACCCAACACCTTTTTGAGTACCAATTCCTACGGGATAAATCTTAAGGCCCCTCTTTTTAAATTCCGCTAAAGCTCCGTTGAGTCTTTTAAGATAATTCTTATGACTCTGAATTTCTTCCGGCGAAACTGGTTTTTCTTTCTTTAACTGATCTTCCCCATCACTGAAAATTATAACAATTCTATTTGATCTTTTTTTGGGGACATAATTTTTCCCCGAATATCCTTCACTGTTTGCGTCTTGTCTATCCATGGATTGATAAATGTTTTCCAACATGGTGGCAAAATCAGAATCCCAAATAAGACCGTCCCCCGCTAAACTCTCGGGGAATGAGATTCTGGCCAGTCTATCAAACGTAGTTTCAAACCTTCCAGAAAGATAAATTTTTCTGTGAGATTCTTTTCCGAAGATAAATAAAGCCGCCTTGTCATCTTCTCTCAAAAGAGATTCCACATTAACAGCTTCCCGTTTGGCTATCTCCAAACGAGACGGTTTTATATCATCAGCCCGCATGGATATTGACCGATCAACAACCAGAATTACTTCTACATCACCCTGTGATGCCCTGAAAGAGCTCTGATCGAAACTCGGCTTGGCTAAGGCCAAAACCATCAAAACTCCAGCTGGTATGACAAACAATCCCCATAATTTTATTTTTCCGATAAGCGGATATTTTGAACCATAAGTGCGATTGGGTCTTTTCGAAATCTTAATCGCTGTAACACCGATCCAAAAGATAAATAAAGTAGCTAAAGGGATCAGAAGATATAAAAAATCTGGCTCAAGGAAATGAAGACTCATGGTCTTTTTTTGGCTCCCCCACCACCTGGCTTTTCTTCACTTTCTTTACCCCCACCACCTGGCACTTTGGGCGGAGGCAATATTGGCTCTCCATCTTTTTTTGGCGGCCCAAGAATAAATGGCACCACAGGCGAAGGATTCTTCAAGGCCTCTTCGGCATTTTTCTTGTTGGTTGCCAAATCATAATTCCAAACACGATCAAAGCATTTGTCGTATGGCGCCATCGAACCCAAGCAATTTCTGAGAGCTTTTTCATAATCAGCAGCCACCTCGGTTAACACAAGCTCCAGTGCTTCTTTTTCATAACCATTATTATAGAGGGCTTGAGCTTGTCTAAATTTTGCATTTCCATAAGGATAAGATTTCGGATCATCTAATTTTTCTTTTAGATCGTTCCGAACTTTCTCCCAATCTCTTATGAGGTACGAATCGGAAACCTCATAAAATAGTGCGTCGCCAAATAAATATTTGTCCGCCAGCCACTGAACTTTCCACTTACGGCTTAGGTCATAAAAATAATGGAGACCAATAAGTTCTTTTTTGGCCATTTCAGCATCATTTATTTTAACGTAGAAAGAAAATCTTTTTACATTATCGCTAAGGTTGGCGAGAGTAATAAGTGTAAAGCTTAAAACTGTTGCCACAGAAACAACTAATGCCAGCTTCACAAAAAGCACAACCCAACCACCGACAGCGGTTCTTTTTCTCATATTCCCTTCTTATTATGCAATTTTAAAAGTTCTTGGGATTACTATAAAACTAAGTTCCAGCACTGTCAAAAATAAACCCCCACACTCATGAATGAGTGTGGGGGTAAAAATCCCCGCACTTTAGCGGGGATTATGGATTCTCATTAACTATTTCCATCAACAAACCCATTGCTATTGCCAAAAGCATCAGCGCAATCGCAACAAAGAGTGGTCTTTGATAGATAAAAACTCTAAAAAGATGTCTAACTGTCAGGATGGGCGCCTTTTCTAGTTTATCAATCTCTCTATAAGCATTTTCAATACTTTTCTTGTCTTGAATGTCATAAACATTACCACCATATTGCAAGACCTTCTTCTTTAACAGTGCGGCATGTTCAAGGCCTTTCAAGTTGGCATACTGACTCTCGCCTTCTATGTTTGGCTTAATGTGTAGAAGATATACTTTTATGTTTCTTTTTTTAAGCTCCCTCAAATACGGCTCCGCATCATCTTCAACGGCCGCATCAGTTTCTATTAGCAAAGCCTTGTTCTTAATTTTTTTATTCCCCTCTCTGTCAAAATACTTAATCACGGCATCAAGAGCATTGTTCAAATCTGTGCCAGCTTCTCCATTGATAAACTGGATTTTATCTCTCGGGGTAATTATATCTAAATTTTGATCATCCTTATCGTTTTCAGGAAGAGCTGGATGTCCTTCACTAACAGTTATATAGGGAGCATCCTCAGCTTGCATCATGTAGATATCATCATCAATGATAAAATCTTCTCTTATATATGGGTTGTCGGAAAAAGTCCAAAGCGAAGTTCTGTCGTTTTGGCCTCGACGCATTTTTAAGAATCTTAGAAATGCTTCACGACCAAGTTGTCCGGCAGATTTTCCAGTGCGTTCAAATTCCCAGCCCTTTGAAGATGATGTGTCAATCAAATCAATTCTTTCCCGTGACTGAACCACCTTTTCTTCGGTGGTTTTGGGTAAATAAGGATTAGCCAAACCAATCAGTAAAAAGACAGTGGCCACACCAAGAAGAATCTTGGGAGTTAAAAAGATAATCTTAACAAGTTTTCCTTGCTGATATTTCCTAGAAATGCGGTGCCCAGAACTGACATGACTAAACTTATTACGACCCCACAAAAGCTTAAACAACAGAATTAGAATAATAAAAAGGCCCGCTCCAAAAGCAAGGCCCCGTGAATCAAATCCGACAAGATCAAAATTCGTATCTCGGAAACTTTTTAGGCCCGCTCTGATTAATTCCCAAACATAGAATAAACTTGAGGACATCTTAATTCCCCCTCTTGGTTAAGTGACTAATGAAAGATAAGACTTGTTTATAGAACTTAAGACCAGAAACCATCTTGTGCAATTCGACAATCTCATCATTAACACTCAGGAAATATGTTCCCGAATCAATACATTCCTGATATTTTTTCAATCTTCTTGCCACACCGAGCATGGTTGAATACTTTAAGCCAATCAGTTTTTTTTGTTTCTCATCAAGCTCGCACAATTTGGCACAAATCTCATTTTCAGACATTGAATCTCGTATCGTTCCCTGTAATTCTGCTAACAGTAAATCTCTACTAAGCTGGCGAAGTCTTCTTTCTTTTGTTAATCCAAACGATTCCTCATCGTATAAATACAACTTTTTCAATTCTCCCAAGAATCTCTTTCTGGCTTTCTTTGGTGAAAGAATTAGTTCTGTGCCAACAATGAAGTCATCGCCTGGAACTTCTGTGGAAATATCTTTCCTGCTGAGATCCTGAGTTTTCTTGAGCTTTAAACGTCTAGAAAACCTGAAAATAGTAAACAGAGAAATCAAGAACGAAACTCCCATTACAGCATAGGCCCATCGGCGCAAAACAGTACCACCTACCAGTGGGAGAGTGAAATCAATATCATCCCTAATATCAAGGGGTGGCGGTTTCACAATCGAAGAAACATAATTAACACCAACCTCTTCAGTTAAAATCTCTCTTGGTTTTTCATTTTCTTTGGTTTGAACTTCAGTAACTCCTGCTTTTTTCTCAGCCCAAATAAAGTTAAACGGCGGAATCTTATATCCCTGTTTCTCTGGTTGAATAATTCTGAAGGTGTAAGTAAAATCCCAAACATTTACGAATCCGAGGGAGTCGTTGTTTACTCTTACCTTAGAAACCTCAAGGTCAATGGCTTCAACTTTTTCAAGAGCCAAATTATCAGGACTCATCCGCTCTTCATAAATAAGAACGGTGTCAAAAAACTTAGCCCTATAGGTAACCTTGAAAGGTTCCCCACTTTTAACGACACTCGGATTTGGCTTGCCAGTTTCAATAACAATCGGAGAAAATTCTTGACTTAATGCTGGTGTAGCAATTAACAATAGAAAAGCGCAGATGAGCAGTTTGTATCTCATCGCATCCTCTAAAATGTTAAGGTTCTTTGCGAAGATAGTATAACAAAAAAACCGCCCAGTAAAGGGCGGTGACTAATTCTATCTTCTAAAACTTAGTCTCTTGTGTCTTCTCAGGAAAAACCTAGTTAATCTATTAAAATGTCTTCCCTGTTTACCATATTCCAAAACAACAGAATCGATACCCATTCTCCTTAATTTTGTTCTTAATTCTCTCCGTTCAGCTCTAATTTCTTTTTCAATTTGAGACAATCTTCTTCTTGAGACAACAATTTGGTCTCCACTTTCTATGTCTTCTGTTCTTATTTGCCCAAAACCTTGAGCTCCCAACAACTCTAGCGGGTCGTCCAAAAATATAAATATCAACTCATGCTTTGATGCAACCATGCGCAAGAGGGGCGAATCAACAACCTTCTCAAAGCCCACAAAATCAGATATCACGGGAATAAAACACGACTTATCAAACGACCTTCTCACAAAATCCAATGCTGCAAAAAAATCGGTTTTATCTTTCTTGATTTTCTTTTTGGTTGGATCGTTGTCTCTTAAATAATCGTAAACAATCCTAACAAGATAATAAAAATTATTAGCACCACACCTTGGCGTTGAATTTAAAACTATCTTATCTGTAAAACCAGTGAATCCAACTGGATCACCATAACGAACACCGGTAACTCCGATAAAGCCTAGTGCCTCAAGAAGTAATTTTCTCTTATTCAGATCCACGCCCGCATAAACAGAAGGGCTTAAATCTATAAGGAAATTTATTTTAACCTCGTGGGTTTCAATACATCTTCTAGCATAAACAACATCTTCATCGCCACCCGGAACTTCAACAATCATATTTGGTGGATCACATTCTGGATCAAATTCTTTGATGTCATACAAATTATGACTCGGACCAAAAAATAAACTCCTGTGTTCACCCAGACGAATTCTGCTTGTTAATCTTTCTAGTGGGATACCGCTCTTAATATGAGTCAGCGCCGCAAGGACGTCGTTGAAACTTAGGTCCTTCATGATGGCATTGGTGTTTCTTCAATAATCCTTCTCACCACTTTCTTGGTAGTGACATCATCTCCGAGAGATCTGGGTTCAAGAAGAATCACATGCTCCATTGTAAGCGGAGCAATAGCTTTCACATCATCAACAGTAGCTTTAACATTATCAAGGTTTTCAATTGGTTTATCATCGGACAACAACAAACGCATCAGCCGATGGCCCAACACTGCACCTTGCATGTGATAATTTCTTCTTCGTGAACAACCTGAAGTAACATACTGATTAACAAAGGTCACGAGATCTTTTGAGGCGTCACGTTTTTGAGTTTTGCCAAATTCTCGCTCATCCTGAGCATGGGTTCTTGAATTCTGCAGATAGCGCATAATAAGATCGTTCGCTTCATCTGTTAATCTGATTTTCTTTGCCATTTCTTGAATATCAAGAAGATCGCCCAAACCCATCACGATCTCAACTTTTTTTCCAACAACGTTTTCAAACCTAATCATCTTTTCTTCTTCTCTTGATGGAGCACCCATCACAAAACGATAGGTAAATCTCTCCAGCTGAGCTTCTGACAAAGGATAGGTTCCTTCAAACTCAATTGGGTTCATTGTTGCGAAAGTGATGAAAAACATTCTGGTCGGATCATCCGGAACCGGAAAAAGAGGAAACGATTTTGACTCAATTACCCCATCCTTTTCATTCGTTATATTAATATAAACATGACCACCTTCCATGGCGCCAAGCATTGGAGCCTGACTCTTGGGAGGAGTTCTGTTAACTTCATCGGCAAAAAAGATGTTGCTGAAGAGAGGGCCCTTCAAAAGGGTTCTGACGCCAGAAAATTTATCCTTCTCTTCTCTGCCCGTAAAATCACTCGGCATCAAATCAGGTCTACCATCGACCCTTCCAAGCTTAGCTTTCATCGCTGAAGCCAAATAATTAAACATCGCCGTTTTACCGGTACCAGGAACGTCTGAGACCAGTGTGTGAGCTTGAGCCCATTCTTTGCCCATTGGCCCATCCTTCGCGATTGGCGTAACAAGTGCCAGTACAGCATTGTAAACTGCCCTGTTGAGTCCGAATAAAAACTTCTCTGGTTGAGCCTTTAAAGCTCTGATTAATTTTCTCGCTTCATTCGGGTCTGTGAGTGCCATTTCTGTCTCTCAATTTTTAACGTACTTGCCCAAGATAATACTGAAAATAACAAAGAAGGTCAATCAAACAAAAATCCCACACATAGGATTCTATGTGTGGGATAAAACTATCTAATTTGCCTTGCATACTCATAAAGCTCTTTTACAGAACTGATTGGCGTTATGAAGATGGTGTCCGAAATAATTACGGGGGCTTTAACACCCTCAAGGTTACCCTTTTTATCATATCCCCATCTTTCGGATCTTTCGGCTGTCACAATCCCCACAGCCTCAGGAACTCCCTGATCATTAATCTTCACCGCTACACCACCACTTAATCCTCCGAAGGAGAATTTATGATTTCTGGTGGTAATAACCTTAATATAATCATTGGTTTTGTATCTAATTGCATCGTAAGAATTTGGTTCATCGCTACCAATATTAACGCGGGCATCAACATCAACCACCACCGCCTCCAAGCTATCAAATACGACCTCTCTTTGTCTTAAAGGATCAGCCTCCCTTATTTCGTAAAAATTTTCCAAAATTGGGACGGTCAAATCTTCAAACCCGTCTTCCTTGTTCGAAATAGTCACATCAAGTGGGTGAGAATGAAATCCTTGAACATAAATCTTGTCCCCAACCTTAAGTTTCTTTTCTGAAATCTTATATGGCTTAGGCATCTCTTCGAGGTTGAATTTTTCAAGCAACCTCAACACTACAGCATCCCGCAATGGCGGAACCCTAACAGTAATGCAGGTAAAGACCCTACCGTTTCCCAAAAACAATTTACACTCATTAGCACCCAACTCAATCTGATTATTCATGAGAGCATCAGTGACATGTTTTGCGGTAAACAAAACCCCATTACCGCCATCAATGAGCCACGCGGAACCCGAACCTCGAAGCTTACCGCCCCATTCAACCGCTAGAAATGCTACTGGAACATTAAGGGTTGAGGGAAAACGCATCTCCTTACGGTAAACATTCTCAACGGGTGGCGGATTACACGCAACAAGAGTTAATGCTAAAATAAATAAAATTCCACCAAATAATACTTTGCTCATTTCCTCACCTCATTTTGAAAAACTTTTTCTATTCTTTTCATCGCCCAATCTATCTGCGATTGCGTTATGATAAGTGGCGGAGTAAACCGAATAATGTTGTCGCGAGTTTCTTTGCAGAAAATTCCTTCATTCAGCAAAGCTTCACAAAACCGTCTTGCCCCTCCAGCTTGAGGAGTAAGCTCAACACCTATCATTAACCCTCTTCCCCTGACCTCTTTTATAAGCGGGCTCTTTATTGCTTTTAGTCTCCACTTAAAATAATCTCCCATCAAAGCTGATCTATTTGAAAGTTCCTCATCCTTCAAAACATTGATTGCCTCAATAGCAACAGCACAGGCCAAAGGATTTCCACCAAAGGTGCTTCCATGATCACCAGGAGTCATGACACTCATTATTTCATTACTTGCTAAAACCCCAGAAACGGCCATACCACCACCAAGAGATTTTCCAATTATCAGAATGTCGGGTCGGATATTTTCATGCTGAAAAGCAAAATCATAACCAGTTCTTCCGAATCCAGTCTGGATTTCATCCAAAATCAAAAGGATATTTTTCTCTCTGCAAATCAGTTCAACTTCTCTAAAATAGGAGCTTGGGGGAATATTTATTCCACCCTCACCCTGAATGGGCTCAACCAAGAACGCTACGGTATCTCTGGTAATCGCTTTTTCCAAAGCATCTGAATTTCCAAATTCAATTACGTTGAATCCGGGAGCAAAAGGCCCAAATCCTTTTCGATACTGACTCTCAGTGGAAAAGCCCACAACAGTTGTGGTTCGGCCATGAAAGTTACCGGAACAAACAATGATTTCAGAATCGGCACTCTTCTCTTCAATGCCTTTGTAAGTATATCCCCACTTACGGCTTAATTTTATTGCCGTTTCAACAGCATCAACCCCACCGTTAGAAGGTAGGATTTTATCCATTCCGCAAAACTCAGTAATAACCCGCCCAAATTCTGCAAGCTTATCTGAGTAAGCTGAACGAGGAGCAACTACCAGTCTTTGGCATTGATCCTTTAACGCCTTAACAATACGAGGATGACAGTGGCCATGGTTACCAGCCGAATAACCAGCAAGCATGTCCATAATCTTTTTTCCCTCAACGTCCCAATACCAAACACCCTTCGCCTTTGTAAAGACGACCGGTAATGGATGGTAGTTGTGAGCAAGATATCTATCTGTTTCAGCTATCAACTGTTCGGTTCTGTTCATCTTTATCTCATTTTTTAAAGTTCTTAAGTGCCATGAGTTTACGTTATAAATACACTATCGTCAATCAAGTTAATTCGTGGTATAATATTGACTAATGTTAAATTCCACACTCAAAGAGCAAATAAGAAAATTACCCCCTGATTCGGGAATATATATTTTTAAGGACAGCAGACACAAACCTATCTATGTAGGCAAAGCTTCTAATCTAAAGAATCGTTTGAATTCGTATTTGAGAACTGATGATCCTCGGATTAAAAAAATGATTGATTCTGCCAACATTTTAAAATTCATAGAAACAGAGTCTGATATTGAGGCCTTGATACTAGAGTCACAATTAATAAAAAAATTTCGTCCCCAATTCAACATTGTAATGCGAGATGACAAACAATATTTTTTTGTAGGGTTTACTAAAAATGAAATGCCCCGCATTTATTTAACCCATCAGTTGAATGGCGATAAGTATATTGGACCATTTACTGATGGGAGTGCTTTAAAAACAACATTGCGTTTCCTGCGATCGGTTTTCCCCTATTGCACTTGCACACAATCTCATCACAACTACTGTTTAAACTATCACATCGGAAAATGTCTCGGTTTTTGTTGCTTAAAATCTAGCCCCTCAGGTAAAGACCGAAAAAACTATTTAAACAACATTAAGTCCATTGAGAAAATATTAAGCGGTAAAAAAAATTCCTTCGTTAAGGAACTCCGAAAAGAGGCGGACGACTTTGCCAAAAAAGATAACTTTGAAAAAGCCATAGAACTACGCGACAAAATCACCAAGCTTGAGAGAATATTTAGAAATGCCAAAATAATAAAAAATTCTGATATTTTAAAAGCTCATCGTTCAGGACTTGGGTCTTTGTTAAAAATGTCAAAACCCATAATTAAGATTGAGGGTTATGACGTTTCAAACATCCAAGGCCTACATGCAACCGGTTCAATGGTGACATTTGTTGATGGTCAGCCAAATAAAAATTTTTATCGTAAATTCAAAATTCAAACAAAAAATACCCCAGATGACACTGCCATGTTAAAAGAGATACTTGAACGTCGTTTCAGGCATAGTGAATGGCCATTCCCCGACTTGATACTTATTGATGGTGGAAAAGGCCAAGTAAGCACAGCGGTTAAGGTTCTTAAAAAAATGTCCATAAAAATCCAAGTTATAGGTATGTCTAAAAATGAACGTCACATGGGGCACCAATTAATAATTCCTGGCCGAAAAACCCCGCTTCCACTAACAAAGCTATCGCCAGCAGACAAAAACCTCCTCTTAACGATTGACTCGGAAGCCCACAGATTTGCAATTGAGTATTACAGAAAACTGCACAGAAAACCTTTTAGATAGGCGCTCTCGCCCCATCACTTTTCTGTCACCGGTTCCTCATCTCGGAAACAGATTCGGTATGATTGAATTGATTTAAACCAAAATAACAGGTAACCCTCGCTTGCCTCCCCGTCCATCATTACGATAGGCGGGGCGCTCGACCTATTATTTTGGGAATCAATAATCAATCAACCTCATCTGTTTCCTCGCCTCGTCAAAGTGACATAAAAGCGATGGGGCTGGGTATTATAAATTTTAATCTCAAACAAAAAAGGGGTGTTGTGGCACCCCTCAATTTCTCTAAAAATATACCGTCATTTTTGTGCATTAACCACAGAGATGACGAGCTCGGCATCTGCCTTGCTTTCGAACTCGGCCACAAGGTCTCCGAAACGGTCAAGGACTGCATAATCTCCTCTGCCAAGTCCACGATCTTTATAACCCAACTGCCATGGTCTTGGATGGGGAGTATAGTACCCTTTCTTTTTAAGTGACTCCACAGCTTCGCCTATCGACATGTCGCCTTCTGCAACTATCGCCTCCAAAAGCGGCGGTCGCCTGTGATTGAGATACGACTCAGGTGCTCTTCTTGTTGTCACAGTACCTCTTTTTTCTCTTAAGCTTTGAGATGTTAAAATCATACAACACTTTTGGTTCTTAAGCAAGAGCATCGCGTTTTTATCCAAACAACTGGCGGAGGTTGCGTGAATGGTTGAATTTTAATTCTTTTGGTGCTATCGTATTAATTACAGTATGATTAGCTTTATAATCAGAATATTAGGCAATTCCTTGGCTCTTTATGTAGCTTATTACTTCGTTCCTGGTTTTGTAATAAGTGGGGGCTGGAAAGAGTATTTAATGGCCGGAGCGTTTCTGGGACTACTGAACCTTGTGGTCAGACCAGTCCTGAAAGCAATATCTATGCCGTTAATAATTCTTACTCTCGGACTTTTCACTCTGGTCATAAATGGGTTGATTTTATGGACAGTTGATTATATCTTTGACTTCATGGCAATCAGAGACGTAACAGCGCTTTTATATGCTGTCGTCATAATTTCCATAGTAAATCTTTTTGTGTCAGCTGGCACAAAGGCAATTAAATAATACAATATGAATACAACACAAATATTAACATATGCTCAGATAGGATTATCATTACTACTCATCGCAGCTATTTTGCTTCAACAGCGCGGAACGGGTCTTTCCTCTTCTTTCGGGGGTGGCTCTTTGGAATACAGCACCAAGAGAGGTGCAGAGAAAGTAATTTTTTGGGCCACGATAGTTTTTGCTATTTTGTTTCTCGGTGTTTCTGTTGCCAGAGTATTCTTTGCCTAAATTTTTGTCCAAGAGTGAAGCGATTGGTAACAAAAAGTTACCCGCCTTAGGCGGGTGCTGATAATTGTAACCACTCACTGCGTTCGCGGACAATTACTCGCATGTTTAAAGACGACAATCAATTAGATGACTTCTTTGGCTTGAAATCAGACAACAAAGAAAAGCCCACAAAAGAAGCCATCAAGGATGCAATTCTAAAAAACATTGGCATCGCCAAAATAAAATTTCTACCCAAAATCCTTTCAAAAAAAGAACGGTATTTGATTATCGGTCTTCTTCTTGTCATTGTCGGTTCATTTTTTTCACTACCATTTACTGTTTTTTATCACTACACCAAAGCTATGCCGGATTACGGTGGTTCTTTTAGCGAAGGCATCGTTGGCGAGCCTCGTTATTTAAATCCCCTTTTATCTCAAAACAATGATGTTGATCGCGACTTGGTCAGTTTGATTTATTCCGGTCTTATGAAATATAACGATGAGGGAAAACTCGTTCCTGATTTAGCTAAGTCTTATGAGATATCAAGTGATGGTCTTAATTACACTATATATTTAAAAGAAAACGTAAAATGGCATGATGGTACCCCCATGACCGCCCAAGATGTTGTTTTCACTATCCAAACCGCACAAAATACTGATTACGGAAGCCTCCAAAGAATAAATTGGCGGGGTGTAGAAATTGAAGCTGTAGACAAATACACAATAATACTTAAACTAAAAAATAAGTATGCCCAATTCCTAAACAATCTAACTCTAAATATTCTCCCACAACATGTCTGGCAAAATGTTAAACCTGTAAATTTTGCACTTTCAGATTTTAATCTAAAGCCTATCGGTTCTGGACCATACAAATTTAAAAAACTAAAAAAGGATGATGCTGGCAGAATAAAATCATACGAACTTGAATCAAATAAAAATTTCTATGACGGTCGGCCCTATATAGATAATATAGAACTCAAATTCTATGCCTCCGAAGATGAGTTGATAGATGAATACAACAGAAATAGTATAGAAAATTTGTCTTTTGTTTCAGCCAACAACCTCAAAAAAATAAAATTTAAAAAACGACTAAACATACAGGAGCTTAAGCTTCCAAGATATTTTGGAGTATTTTTTAATGAAAACGAGGCCAAAATATTATCAGACAAAAACATTCGACTTGCCTTAAACTATGGTACCGACAAAAAAGACCTCATAAACAAAATACTTGACGGAAGAGGCATAGAAACAAATTCTCCAATGATGGGAGAGATTTTAGACATGGCAAGTGATGTAAAAACATATAATTTTGATCAAGAAAAAGCCAAAAAGCTTCTTGCTGATTCGGGTTGGGGCAACCCTGATGATAAGGGCGTTTTGAGCAAAACAGAAAAAGCTAAATCTAAAAACGATAAACCTGTCGCCGAAAAACTCACCCTGCGCCTGACCACTCCGACTTGGTCAGAACTTAACAGTGTTGCCAATCTCCTTAAAGAACAGTGGGCTAAAATCGGTGTAGAATTGGTTATAGAAGTACTACCATCACAAGACCTTCAGCAAGTTATCAAGGAAAGAGGATATCAAATGCTTCTTTTCGGAGAAATTTTAAACATAGATCCAGATCCATTTAGCTTGTGGCATTCTTCCCAAAAACGTGACCCTGGATTAAACTTATCCCTTTATGACAACAAAACCGCAGATGGTCTCTTAGAAAAAGCCCGACAAACTTTGAACCCTCTTGAACGCATTAAGCAATATCAAGATTTCCAGAAATTAGTAGTTGAAGATGTTCCTGCTGTATTCCTTTACAATCCTCTTTACGTTTACGCTCAAGCAAACAGCATTAAAGGATTTGGTAATAAAATAATCTCCATGCCTTCTGATAGATTTTCAAATGTAGAGAAGTGGTACATAGACACTCAAAGAAATTGGAAATAATATCTTCCCCTTGCCGTCATGCGACCATCATCATTCGATGATTGCTCCTCTCGCTCTGCTCGAGGGTTACTGCTCCGCTGCGCGGGTTGCGGTCATGCGACCACTGCTCCGCTGCGCGGGTTGCGGTCATGCGACCACTGCTCCGCTGCGCGGGTTGCATTATCTTTAAATTGAGTGTATACTATAAATAACGTTAATTCTCTCATGTTTTATTAGAGCCTCGAGATTAGATAAAGAGCTCTTTTTCCTGTTCATTCGGGCGAGTGGTGAAACTGGCAGACACGTAGCGTTCAGAGCGCTATGATCGCAAGATCGTGGAGGTTCAAATCCTCTCTCGCCCACATTAGAAAAAACTAATACTCATAGTAAGTCATGACCTATTTAGTCACTTAATTGTATTAATTGATTAGTAGTCATGTCTCTTTAGAAGTAGTAATGATGAATCAAAAAAACAGTAGGGCGCCTTCGGCCAAAAGACGCTGGGTAAAACCAGTAGTTAGACAAGTAAGAGTATTCAAAAACGAAACGGATGCTCCTCATAAACCAACCGAAAATAAAATCGGTGGTCTTAAGATTATTCACTTCGGTGGACTCGGTGAAGTTGGACGCAACATGTCAGCAGTTCAGTATGATGATGAAATAATATTAATAGATGCTGGGGTAAGGTTTCCAAGAGAAGATATGCCAGGAATAGACTTTATTATTCCAAACACAGGATATCTTGATGACAAGAAGCATATGGTTAAAGCCATGTTCTTTACTCATGGTCACATGGACCACATTGGAGCCATGCCCTTCATTAGAGACAAAATTGGCGATCCCGATATATATGCAGCTGCCTTAACTCGAGCTATCCTCATAAAAAGACAGGATGATTTTAAATTCCAAAAACCATTGGAAATTAATGAAGTAAAAGCCGGAGATGAAATAAAAGTCAGCGACAAATTAACCGTAAAAGTTCTTCGTATTAATCACTCAATTCCCGATGACCTTGAAATAGTTATCAAAACCCCCGTTGGAACCATTGTTCATACTTCTGACTTCAAGTTTGATAACACCCCAGTAAACGACTTGCCAGCCGATATTGAAGAAATGAAAAAACTTGCCGAAGAAGGTGTTTTAGTTCTTATGTCTGACTCCACTGGAGCCGAAAAAGAAGGACACTCTTTATCTGAACAGCAAGTTACAGCTAACCTTGAAAAACTATTCTCAGAGGCAACAGGAATGATTATTCTTGGAACATTCGCCTCTCTCATAAACAGAATCCAGCAAATCATAACCATATCCGAAAAATTCGGTAAGAAAGTTGTGTTTGATGGCTATTCAATGAAAACCAATGTTGAGATTTGTAAAAAACTTGGCTACCTAAAAATGAAAAAGGGTACCCAAATTGGAATGGAAGAAGTGAACAGCTATCCCAAAGATAAGGTTGTGGCAGTTGTCACAGGAGCTCAAGGAGAAGGAAATGCAGTCCTCATGAGAATTGCTAATGGTGAACACCGATTCCTTAGAACAAGCAAAAATGACACCTACATATTCTCATCTTCAGTTATTCCTGGAAATGAAGTAAATGTTCAGTTCTTGAAAGACCAGCTATACCGAAATGGAGCAAAAGTATTCAATTATCAAATGTTGGATGTTCACACCGGAGGACATGGAAACAAAGAAGATCTTAGGGAAATGATCCGATTAATTAAGCCTAAATTTATGTTACCAATTCATGGTCAGTATTCTATGATGGTCAACCACGGCTTAATGGCTCAGGAAGAAGGCATCCCCGAATCAAACATTATAATCGCCGACAATGGCACGGTAATCAATCTTGAAAAAGATAAGTGGTGGTTTGATAAGATGCGAGCTCCTTCCGATTATGTATTCGTTGATGGGCTTGGTATTGGAGACATAGGCAATGTTGTATTAAGAGATAGACAAGTATTGGCTGAAGATGGAATGTTCGTTGTTGTTGTCCTTATACATTCCAAGACCGGCACAGTCAGAGGTAGTCCAGACATTATTTCTCGTGGTTTTATTTACCTTAAAGAAAACAAGGAACTTTTATCTCAGGTAAGAAAGCGAATTAAATTCATAGTGGAAGGTAATGGTGCTCATCCACAACCAAACCTCCCCTTCCTTAAAGATCAGATGAGGAATCAAGTTGGACTATTCCTTTTCCAGAAAACAGAAAGACGTCCAATGATTTTACCAGTACTAATCGAAGTGGATTAAACCTCGCTTCAGAACCCAGCCACCTTTAGACACGCCTCCGATAAAACCGCTCCTCCGTGAGCGGTTTTATCTCGGCTATAATCGCATTGTCTAATCGCCGACTGATGAGCTACGCTCAAAATTATATATATCAGTCGGCTCAGCCAACGTCTCAAATGTCTTCAGGTGACTGGGTTCCTCCGCTTTAAAATTTTGAAGCGTAGCCCCCCATTGCCCCTAGACAATCTTTCGAATCCGGATTGCATGGATTGTCAACGACTGAAAGTCTTGACAAAATCCGGACCGAGAATGAAGTGAGCATTCCTCGCGGGGGAATGCGAGCGGTTGGAGAGGGGCGATGGGGCGAAGCGATAAATAAAAAAGACTCATTACTGAGTCTTACCAAACACATACGACACTCCAACATTGACGGCAAGTCGGTTGAGAAGTCTTTCTCCTCTTAAATCGTAAGATGTTCCAAAGATTAAATCCCACTCATCATCCCAGCCCTCAAAAAGAATATAGGAAGCACCCCCAACCACCAACCAGTGGCCAGTTGCATCCTTGCGACAGTCACACCTATTACCCGTAGACTTTCTATACTGCCAATCAATTCCAATGCGGGGAAACCTTAAGTTTCCTGCGCGAAATAATGACATACTATATCCACCCAACACAAAGTGGTGCTCTCTTGGACTATTCGCGACCTCCACAGACACCTGAGGCAAATCAAGATGATGGGCAACGTCCAACGTTTCTTGCGCAGAAGCCCAACGAGGCGTAAACAAGGCCAAGATGGCCAACGCAAGCAGAACGAGATTCTTTCTCATTTACATCTTCTCTTTAAACGAACAACTGCAATAAAATAACACGCCCCAATCAACCTGTCAAAAGGTCGCTCCGCCCCACCTCATCTTCTCGCCAGAGCTCCTCATAGAGCTAGTCATTTGATTCACTCCTAATTTTCCTGACCGCCCGGAGTCACCTCTGTCAGGCCATGCGACCTTCGCCTTTCGGCTCGGATCGTTCCTGCCATCTCCGGCTCGGTTTCCCAGGAAAATACGCGTCGTTCATCAATGACTGCTATCTATTCGTCACATGCAAGAAGATGAAGTGGGGCTCCGCTTTGATTAAACCCGAGCCAATGCATTCTTGAGCGGCTTTTGCGAAATAAGCGGGCATGGTTCGAGTCTTAGACGAGAGAGCTTGTGAGCAATAGCAGGGAGCGAGCACGCTGGGTG
>Ga0075868_13_pt1 | contig 54690 bp, 67 predicted proteins | sample RifGroA1_FD_68293 | JGI IMG/M metagenome (GOLD analysis project Ga0075868, IMG submission 68293) | Parcubacteria (Yanofskybacteria) bacterium GW2011_GWA1_39_13
ACTATCGATCACTAAAAGTATTTAGCCTTATCCAGTAGTATGGACAAATTCACCCCGGACATTCTTATCCTGGGCTACTCAGGTAACAAAACAGAAGTCTGAACGTTTTCGCTTACAGGACTATCACCTACTTTGGTTGGCCGTTCCAGGGCCATTCTGCTAACATTCAGATTTGTAACTTCTTTTAAACTTTTAACACCGCAGGCAAAATGCGCGATGTTAAAAATTCAAGTGTTTCGTCCCTATTACCCCACCTTCCTAACAATTGCTTGCTTGAAAAATGGTTTAGGCTATGCCCGTTTCGCTCGCCGCTACTCAGGGTATCTATTCTATTTCTTTTCCTCTGGGTACTGAGATGTTTCACTTCGCCAGGTATACTTCCCGCTTGCGCGGAATATCCGCCTCTTCGGCGGATGGGTTTCCCCATTCGGATATCTCCGGATCAAAGCCTGCTAGACGGCTCCCCGAAGCTTAAGGCAGTCACGCCACCTCCTTCATCGTCTTTTAGTGTCACATGCGCCCTTATATTTAATGAGTAATGATTCCTTGTAAAATTAAATTTCTTTTGTTTGTTTGTGATTATTATTTTTGTTACTTTCTACCCGCTTTTTTGTAAACTACTTGATAATTTACAAAAAGCTATAGTTGGCAATGAGGATGATTGAAAAATTATTTTCAGTTCATCCGAATGAACCAACTATATTTTATATGAGATCTCTTTAAAACTTTAAAAAGCTGTTTCAAAAGAAATCTGTTTTTAAAGTTGCTATCCATTAGCTATCAGCGATTATCCACTTGGATGAACAATCGTTGAGAGCCACGTTCGGTCAAAATTTACTAATGAAAACACCGCTTTACAGGCGGCTTCTGAATTCACTATCACCAAAAAAGGGATGGATTATCAGCCGCTTGTAATGTTATTTATGAGTGTTTTATGCATATATCTTTGTAGGTCTTAGTATATCAGAAGGCCTATCAACAAGTCAACCCCGCCGTTGGGAAGCCCCGATATCATGGGCCACATGTTGTTTTAATTAAACATAAGTACCACTAAATTGTTTAATTTTCATTATTTGTTTTTAAATAATAGGGCTTCCCAACGGCGGGGTCAAGTCTGAAAAACGGCTGTTTTATTAGGCTATCCTGCCCATTAAATCTGATTGATTTTATCGTCTAAGATGGTGCGCGCGACAGTGCGCGCACCATCCGGGCGGTTTTTTAATTCTTAAATTATGTCCCATGTGCTCAAAACATACGATGTGGTAAAATATAGATATGCATAAAGAATTTTTTAACATCAAATTATTCGTCTCAGTAATTGCCGGAGTGGCCACCTTTTTGTTTTTAAACAATCCAACCCTTCCCACTTCTACAATTTCTTTTCAGCAAACTCCTGAAGCAGGTGAAATGGTTGTTGTTTCTTTTTCATCTTCCGTCTCAAAAAACAAAGCACTTAAATCATTTTCAATATCGCCAGAGATAAAAGGCGAACTTCAGTGGCTTGATGAATATAATGAACTTCGTTTTATACCTCTCAAAGGTTTTGACTTAAATAGGTCTTATACAGTCAGCATTGATCGATCCAACCCCCTCTTTGCACAATTAGCCTCAAATACCACTAAAAAAACTTTTCAGCAAAAAGGTCTTCCGACAAAATTTAACGCGCGCATTCCTGGTAGCTCAACAATTTATTACATAACGGAATCCGGACTAAAGAGACCCATAACCCTTGAGGTATTTAACTCTTACCCAGACAACAAAGATATTCGAGATATTGATAAATGGACTCTTGAACTATATCCAAACAATGTTCTGGTTCGTCTCGACCAAGATTCTTCCGTATACAAACTAGAAGGTGGGACCAAGAGACACATTCAAAACATAGAAACCTTTGAAGCTATGGGGTTTGATTGGGATTCAATCACTCCTATAAATCAATTCGAGTTTGATTCTTATCCAAACGGAGAACCGGTTTCTATTGGTGTTTTATCCAGCGAACAAAAACCTACAGGAAAATTTATTGATGTTAACCTTGAAACAATGAAGGCAACCATGTGGCAGGATGGAAAGGTTGTTGATGAGGTTCCTGTGGCAGGCACAGGAAATCCTGTTACCTCTCCAACAAGAAGAGGGTTCTTTTCTGTAATCAGTAAAGAACCAAATCACTTTTCCTCACTATCTCGTGTATGGATGCCATGGAGTGTTAGATATTCGGGTGACTACTATCTTCATGGATGGCCATACTGGCCAAATGGTACCCGACTTACTTCTTTATACTCAAGTGGGTGTGTCCGCCTAAAAGATGATGACGCAAAAAAATTATATGATTTTTCAGAAATAGGAACACTCGTAAACATTAGATGATTTGTACCACAAAAAAGACCCTCTCATGAGAGGGTCTTTTTTTGTTTAGATAACCTTGTTAAACTATTTTTACTTTATACCAGTAAAACCCGAGAGTGCTCAAAAGTCCGGTTATTAAGGAGATGAATAGTGCCGAAGATGCACCAGTCTTAATATTTAATGCACCCAAAACTATACCTTGACTGACATTAACATTAACAGGATTGGAATTAATTGTTCCCAAATTATCAGATCTAACTTGTGAAATGTTGGTCATGGTTCTTGATTGTCCACCAGCAATTGGATCAACTGTTGCAAAAAATCTTACCAACGCTTGCTGGCCAGGACTCAATGAGCCGATATTTATTCCGGAACCGGTTATGCCATTGCTCACAACATTACCATTCAAACTGGCACTGTTATTAACATAGGTCAAACCAGCAGGAAGGGCATCGGTCACAATCACATTATTTATTGTTCCAGAAGAATTCGCCCTAACAAGAATATGAAATTCAATTGTTTGATTTGATGATGCGCCAATCGAGGTACTATTTACAGATTCACCACGACTTATGTTTCTTCCGGATTTCTGAATTTCAAGATTACTATAAATATTTGTTGGGGGTGTGTTGGCAACAATATTGAAGACAATAACTCCATTACACACTAAGTAATTACTTGAAGGTGAAACTGTTGTGTTGCCATTATTGTTAGTTATGCTAATCGAATAATTTCCAGATGGTTGATAATTAAAAGTCTGACTACCACTAGAGTTAATGGTTCCACTTGGTCCATATATAGAATATGAAACTCCATAACTATTTGAATTCACTATCAAAGTACCACTTACGCATGGGGTCGGAGTTGGATATGGGGTAGGTGTGGGATATGGGGTAGGTGTGGGATATGGGGTAGGTGTGGGATATGGAGTTGGTGTGGGATATGGGGTCGGGGTTGGGTAAGGAGTTGGTGCGGGAGTCGGAACTGGAGTTGGGATTGGTGTCGGGGCAGGAGTTGGGATTGGTGTCGGGGCAGGAGTTGGAGCAGGGGTCGGAGTTGGAGCCACGCAAACATTGCTATGACCAAAATCATAATCCAAGGCCACACCTTCATAATACGGAGGAACTCTAACGCCTCCCCAGAAAAGATCAATCTGGTATCTGCAATCAGGAATTCTGACACTCAAGTTAACGGTTCCAAAAGGACCAACATTTACAACGGCTGAATCAAATAATACCTGATCCTCTCTTGGGTCAGGTCCCCAATGAAACATTTTATAAGAAGCGAAACCTACCTGAAAAGTACAATTAGAATTATTGCTTATTGTTCCAGTTGCCAAATAATTTGATTCACCATTATTGGTGATACTTCCGGATAAATAAGCTCCTGGATTATTGCAATCATAGGTTGATCCAGTATTAGGAACTGGAGTTGGGATTGGTGTCGGGGCAGGATTAACTTCTTGATTAATCCTATTTAACGCAACCTCAAAAACCATTTTACCGTTTAAATCTATATGAAAATCTTGACCTTGATAATTATAACTTCTCATTTCAAAGTTATAACTACCGATATTTACTTCATCAAATAAATAAGTACCATCTGATCCCGTAACTCCACGCAAACCATGGCTTGGATTAGTTCTGTCATCAGCAACAAGTAGTAAATCTACTCCAGCTGCGCCAGATCCGTTTGAACTATCGGTCACTTTAACCAAAAGTCCGACAGTTGAACCCCAGTCAGCGGAAACAAAGCTAAAACCCGAAATAGTGACCAATAGGGCCAAAACTGTCATTGATAAGATTGTACTGATTTTGTATGTTTTCATGTCTAAAAATTTATTTAATATGTGTAAGATGAAAGAGGTTAAAAAAAGTCGCGTTGATGATTCAACGGGACAAATAACGAGCCTTCGCGAACTCAGTGAATATATCAAATTTTAGAGTATTTGTCAAGTCCCCCTCATTATTTTACAAGATTGGCCACCACAACAATCCGACCCTGATCAGTACCCACCGGCCAACAACTGGTCAAGATGAGGTCTCCCCCGAGTCCTGAATCGAGTATGTGTTGTACTGAACCTTTTTCAATTGCTCTTACTTGGTAGGTATATTTTTTACCACCAAACGAAATGTCAATCAAATCATCTGGCACAAGCTTATGTAACAATGAAAAAATAGCAGAATATTTAGTCCATGGCGGATTCGAAGAAGAATGGCCAACAATGATTGTACTACCACTCTGACCAGGGATCGCAGAACCAGGATAAAGCACAACGCCATTTTTAAGTGATTTTAAAATCACATTTTCATCTTCCGAAGATACCTGAATAATCGGAGCTGTAATATTAATCTTTGAAATTGTAATCCAACTATTCACGGCAACCGGTGCACTGGGTGTATAAGCGGGAACAACCGCCTTGGCCAAAGGAAGTGGTGTGTTGGTAACAGAAACAGCTGCCTTAGCAACAGGAAGCGATTGGGCAGCCTGTCTTGCCTTCTCCTGTGCATGATAACCATAAAGAGCTATGTACTGCGCAGTTAATCTCTCATTATCTGCCTCTTCGGAATGTGTGAACGGATATGTGATTAGTGAAATTATTAATGGTCCATTCAAAAGCGCTAGAACAACAACAAAAGCTGTCACGTAAACAGAGGCCAACTTTAAAAAACTCGGATGAGATACGAATTTAATACTAGTTTTTAATTCTATAAATTTTATTAAATTATTTTGCATTTGATATACTTATTCCTGCTTTTTCGGTAATTTGAATTTTATCAAAAATAAACTTATCACTTTTTATCAGCACAAACGCCAAGCTTATTGCAATCAATAAAACTGATTTAAATATGAGTGCTGGAAATTGAACTCTAAAGACTACAAAAACTTTCAAAAACAAGATTAATGTGGCCATGACAGTAAAGAGAATCATTATCTTTTTCAAACTGTCATTTGCAAAAAATGAGAACGGTCCATAATCCTTCAATAAAGATTTTTCCTCTACAACGGATTTAATCTGCGGAACAGTTGCTAGTGCTCTTCTCAATGAAATTGGGTCAGCCCTTACTACTGGTTTTGGGGTAACAATTGGTGTTTGAACTGGGGTCGGTGTGGGAGTTGGGATCGGTTTAGGAGTTATGCTTGGTGTAAACATTAAGCCAGCCTTAGGCGTAATCATTGGCGTGATTTTAGGTACCGATTTTACCTGAACCGCCAAAGCTGAAGTTTTAGGCACACCAAACTCCTGAACCACTACTACTGTTTGCTTGCCATTAATCATTCCAGTGCCCACGGCGATTCCAACTTCTTGAAATTCACTTAAAAGCAAATTGTTTCTGTGAGATTCAGAATTCAACCAAGCGTTAAAAACTTCATCTGAAGACATAAAGTCCATCGCCAGATTCTCCCCCGCCATTCGATAACTATAATTTGCCTTATCAAACCAATGCCATGGCTCTATTCCAACCGGCGAAATGTGTGCGAAATAATTATTTTGAAACATATCGGCCAATTTAAGCTGAGCGGCTGCTTCAAGTTTAGAACTCGCCTGAAGTTTTCCTACACCATTATTGGCACGGGCCTCATTGGTCAAAACATAAAGATCTTCTTGAGAAACTTGGTTAAATATCGTTGCTCCAAAATTACCCCAAAAAGAGGCCACGGTGAGTATTTTTAATCCAATCAAAAGACCGACCAAGATAAAAAAGATCTGGGTCTCCAGAATCCTTGGCTTAAAGTCATTTTCCTTGCAGGGAATAAAAAAGTCCCTTAGAAGGTTTTTCATAAAATTAGATACAAAAGTTGAGTTATTAATGGATAAATTTGCTTAAACTGATATGCAAAGTATACATTAAAAATGAAGAAATGTCAATGTTTTCGTTATTTTGTGATAACCAGGGGGCCAGCATCTGTTATTACTATGGTGTGTTCAAAATGAGCAGCTAAGCCACCATCTTTAGTGACAAAGGCATATCCGTCTTTTCCGTTTTTAATCCCCCATTTTCCAGTTACCACCATCGGCTCAATTGCTATAACCATTCCGGAAATAAGTTTTTCGCCGGTTCCGGCTTTTCCATAATTTAAAACCTGAGGAGGTTCGTGAAGTTCTTTTCCTATCCCATGCCCAACAAGATCTCTAACAACATTAAAACCTTTGTCTTCAATATGCTTTTGAATGGCTGAGCCCACATCACCAAGAGTATTACCGACTCTGGCCTTTGAAATTCCTATTTCTAAAGATTCTTTTGTGGTTTGAATCAAACTTCTTTTAATTGCATCCCCCTTGTTCCCCACGAGAACAGTTACCGCTGAATCTGTATGAAAACCTTTATGCAAAACTCCCATATCAATCTTGAGAACATCTCCTTCATCTAAAATTCTATCTGATGGAAGACCATGAACAATCTCGTCATTGATTGAAGTACATAAAAATGCCGGATACCCATCGAAGCCCAAAAAAGAACTTTCTACTCCGTAAGATAAGACAAGCTCGCGAGCGAGTTTTTCAAGATCATTGGTGGTCATTCCGGGTTTAACTGCATCGGCCAACTTATTCAGTATTTCTCCCAGAACTTTACCACCCTCTTTCATTATCTGTATTTCTTTTTCTGTTTTTATATTAACCATTTAAATTATTTAATATGTCTTTATGATTACTTGCGTGTTCCTCATGTAATTCGTTCATAATGTCATCATGAACCGCATTAATGGGTTGATCACCATTTATTCCTATTATCTTATACCCTCTTTCTTCCAAAAAATCCAGAACGGGTTTTGTTTCTTCCAAGTAGGTCGCATACCGAACCTTAATGGTTTCAGGATTATCTAAAACCCTTGTCACAATCTCACTTCCATCTTTGGGGCAAGTTTCAATTCCAACAAATTCTGGAAAATTGGGAATCGGGTGGCGATTTGCCTTACAAATTCTTCGATTACTATTTCTCTTCATGGACTCTTCTTCAGAAACTTCTATGTTCACAGCGAAGATATTTTCTTTTCCATACAAAGATTCTAGGAGTGGCATCTCACCTTCGGCTTCAAAAATAGTACGCGGTGAACTTGAAAAAACAATACTCTTTTTTTCTTTACCTATCTTTTCAATTTCTTCTACAACCCATGCTCGAACAAGTTTTGGGTCATTAAGTTTTCCTGATTTAAACATTTCATATTGATTTGCCATTTCTACATCTCCAGCTCCGGCATTATTAAATTTCCCTTCTATGATCTTAGATGTTTCGAAATGAAGAAATCCGAAATCCTCAGCCAACAAATCAGCTTGCGTTCCCTTGCCTGCTCCGGGTGGTCCAACTAAAACAATAACTGAGGTTTTATTCATGAAACAATCATAACAAATTTGAAACTCCATCTCAATTAAAAAAAGCGCCATGGGCGCTTTTTTTAATTGAGATGATAAATTAATACTCGTACATTGAGAGCTGGGCATCTACCTGCTTCATTATTTCCAACGCCACAGAAACCACAATAAGAATAGAAGTACCGCCAACAGTAAAGGTGGAAATGCCTGTAATACCCTGAACTATGTTTGGCATAACAGCTATCAAGCCCAAGAACAATGCTCCAACAAGAGTAACCCTATTCAAAAGGTGGTTTAAGAACTGAGCAGTCATAGCTCCTGGGCGAATACCAGGAATATATCCTCCCTGCTTCTGAATGTTTTCAGAAATAGATTTTGGATCAAAAGTAACCGCGGTGTAGAAATAAGTAAACAGAACAACCAAGAAGAAGTAGGCCAAAGAATACCAGAGTTGGTTTTGAACAAAATCAGTAAACAAGGTAGCAACCTTAGAAACAATTGTTATGCTTGAGCCGGCAAAAAAGCTACCGAGCATGCCTGGGAAAAGCAAAAGTGACAATGCAAAAATGATTGGTATAACACCAGCATTGTTCACTCTCATTGGTAAATAAGTTGAGACACCACCAAACATTTTCATTCCCCTAACACGTCTCGCATAGTTAATAGGAATATTTCTCTGAGCTTCTGAAATATAAATAACTCCAACGATAACAACGAGTGCAACGATTATGAATCCTATGTAGGTAAACAATTGGCTCATGTCAAAAGTAAACAATGTTTGTTGTATAGAGGCAGGAAAACCAGCCACGATACCAGCAAGAATCAAAAGCGAAACACCATTACCAAGATTTTTTTCAGATATTAATTCTCCCAACCACATAAGGAATACGCTTCCGGCAATAATAACCGAGATGGCTGCAACCCAGTCAATCGGAGTAAGTTGGCCAATAATATTTTGCCTTGCTAATAAAACCAAGAATCCATAACCCTGAAGAGCGGCCAATGGAACGGTCAAAAGACGGGAGTATTGATTAAATTTCATTCTACCCGCTTCACCTTCATATTTATACATCTGCTCTAAACCAGGAAAAATCATGGTCAAAAGTTGCATGATAATAGAAGCAGTAATGTAAGGCCCTAAACCAAGCATCGCAATAGAAAGCGTAGATAATGAACCTCCTGTAAACGAACTGATCAGACCAAAGAATTGGTTTTGAGCAAAGAAATCTTTCAATTGGGAGGCATCGACGGCCGGAATAGGAATACTGGAAACCAATCTTGAAACAGCTAACAAGAAAAAAATAAACAGAACCTTGTTCCTTAAGTCTGGTCTCTTAAATATTTGTAAAATTTTATTCATTTATAGTACTGCCGGATTTCAATATTTTCTCACGGGCAGATTTAGAAAATTTAAATCCACTAAACTCTAACCTTTTCTTAAGACTCCCCTCGCTGAGAACTTTAACCTCTTTTTTGGTTAATAATTCAGGGTTAATTTTTTGACCATCTTCAAATTTATTGAAAAAATCTAAATTAAAAACCTTGATCTTGTCATGTCTTAACTGGAAATATCGGTGCTTAGCATGAGGTCTCTTTGATCCATGCTTCTTAGTTGCACCTCTTAATTTTGGAAAGAGTTGCCAAAGACGATTATCTCCACCTCTGAAGCCCTGTTTAAATCCGGCTCCAGCTCGAGACTTTTGTCCTTTTGTACCCTTACCAGAAGTCGTGCCACGCTTTCCTCCTCGCCCAACTCTTTTGGCCGACTTTCTTTTTGTTTTTGATTTTAATTGATTTAAATTCATATTCTTTTTATTTTTGTACCTTTTCTTTAACTCTTAATTTTTTCAAAGCCTCAATTGTGGCCATGGCTATATTAACTTTATTGTTAGTTCTCTCTAAAAGTTTTCCTGTTAATTTAGTAATACCGGAAAGCTTTGCTACAACCCTAACAGGTCCACCAGCTTTTACTCCGCCTCTAGCCGGTTTCAATATAACAACAGCACTATTATATTTAGCTTCAACCTGATAAGGAATTGTTCCGTCTACAATAAGAACGGTTACTAAATTTTTCTTGGCCTGATTAAAAGCTTTTTGAACTGATTGAGCCACATCTTTTCCTTTAGCCATTCCGACTCCAACTTTACCTTTTCCATCTCCTATAACAATAGTCGCTCTAAAGCTAAATCTTTTACCTCCCTTGGTTACACGAGAAACTCTGGCAATGTCCAAAACTTTTTGATCATATTCAGATTTATTGGCAAAACCACCTCGGCCTCCTGGTCTTCTTCCGCGACCGCCAAATCCTCCACCACCAAAACCACCTCGGCCTCTTTTTTGTCCACCAAATTTACCTTGGTCTGTCTGACTTGGTGCTGAAGCTGGAGCTGGAACTGGAGTTGATACAACTGGTTCTGTCGCTGCGTTTGAATTGTTTGGTGTTTCGTTTTCCATTTTTATATTTTAACTCCGCCCTTTATTAAACCATCGGCTACGGATTTTATTCTTCCATGAAATTTAAATCCTCCTCTATCAAAAACCACTTCGGTAATTCCTTCTTTTTTCATCTTTTCAGCCAAAAGCTCTCCCATCTTAAAAGCTACCTCGGATTTTTTATCTTTAGTCTTGGTCTTTGGTTTAGCTTTCTTTCCGCCGTAATCAGAAATGCTCATTAATGTTTTACCAACCTTGTCATCTATTACCTGAGCATAGATATATTGATTACTTTTGAAAACAGCAACTCTTGGTCTCTTTGAAGAGCCCTGAACTTTTGCCGTCACCCTGTTGTGGCGTTTTATTCTATTAGATTGTTTTGCTTTATTTTTGTTCATATTATTTATCCGGTAGCAACGGCCTTTTTACCCGCTTTTCTCTTTATGATTTCACCCTGATATCTAATTCCGCTTCCTTTGTATGGTTCAGGTCTTCTCCATGATCTTATTTCTGCGGCCACCTTGCCTATCAATTCATTATTTATACCCTGAATTCTAATTACATTTTTTTCTGTTTTAAATGTAATTCCTTCTGGTGCTTTAATTGTAATAGGGTGTGAAAATCCTAATCCCATCTCTAAATCATTTCCCTTTAATACGGCCTTATAACCAACCCCTTGAAACTCTAAGACGGTTTCAAATCCTTCACTTACGCCTTTTATCATGTTCTTGATGAGGGCGGTGGCTAATCCCCAAGTAGCACTATCTTCCATATTTTTAGGAGTTACTTTCAATTCTTCTCCTTCAATGTTCAATTCTACATTTCCAGGAATAAATTTTTTCAATTCTCCTTTTGGACCATTCACCAAAACAAAACCATTATCCATTTTTATCTGGACATCCTTTGGGATTTTTATAGGTTTTTTTCCAATCTTACTCATATATTTAAATGATTACCAAACCTCACAAATTATTTCTCCACCAAGATCTAATTTCTTGGCTTCTCTTGAATTAACAATTCCTTTTGAAGTTGAAATAATAGCTATACCATATCCTGAACGAACAGGCTTTATCTCTTTGGCTTTAATGTACATTCTTCGGGAAGGTCGGCTAATAATCTTAACACCACTTAAAGCTCCCTGATTATCCTGATATTTCAAAGTAAGCTGAAGGTATTCGTGCTCAACTTTTTTTGCCTTCTTGTTTTTTCTCTCAACTTCAGAAATGTATCCGGCTTCTTTCAAAATATTAGCAATCTTAAATTTAACCTTTGAGAAAGGCATCACAACTTGCTCACCTCTTACGGCTTGAGCGTTCTTTATTCTTATTAACATGTCTGCTATTGGGTCCATATATGTAAATTACCAGCTTGATTTCTTAACCCCAGGCAAATGACCAGCACTGGCCAATTCCCTAAAGTGTATTCGGCACAAACCAAAACTTCTCATGTATCCACCCTTTCTTCCGCACATGAAACATCTTCTAACTATGCGCGTGGAATACTTTGGCTTTTTGTTTGACCTTGCAATTGTTGATTTTTTTGGCATGTTTTTTTGATTATTTTCTGATTGGGAATCCCATTTGTCTTAAAAGCTCAATTCCCTGTTCTCTGTTTTTGGCTGTAGTAACAACGGTAACTTCCAGTCCAAAAACATCTTTAATGTTTTCATAATTAACTTCTGGGAAAATGCTTGATTCCTTAATACCAAAATTCAAGTTTCCCATTTTATCAAAATTCTTAGGATCTATTCCTCTGAAATCTCTGGATCTTGGTAATGATATTGAAATCAATCTGTCCAGAAAATCATACATTTTCTTACCTCTCAGTGTAACAGAAATACCAACATTCACACCCTCTCTTAATTTAAATCCGGAAATAGATTTCTTGGCTTTTCTAAAAACCAATTTTTGTCCCACTATCATTGTCAAATCTTTTTCAATTCTTTCTACAACCTTACCTTCTTTTGTAAGTCTTCCGATTCCTGTGTTTACAATGACTTTTTCTATCTTAGGAATCGCCATCACATTCTTAATTTCAAAAGCTTTCTGCATGGCAGGAATGACTGTTTTTCTGTATTTTTCTAATAATATCGTCATATTTATTGCTTAAGATTATAGCTGGCAGTGAGGCTAGATGGAAGTTTACTTACAGTCTAGCCGAACGAACCAGATATATGAGGCGAAGCCGATTATACCTCACTTTTGCACTTTTTACAAATTCTTATCTTATTTTCTCCATTAAATTGAATTCCGATTCTAGTCATTTTTCCACAGGATTTACAGACCAAAGCAACACTCGATGCGCTGACCGCTCTCTCCTTGCTTATGATTTGGCCTTTTTGTCCTTGCTTCTTGGCTCTGACATTCTTTTTTATCAAATTCAAACCCTCGACAACAACTTTGTCGATATTAGGAATGACCATGGAAATCTTACCGGTTTTACCTCGGTCTTTTCCATTTAACATTATTATATTGTCTCCTTTTCGTAATTTCATATTGATAATTGAATATTGTTTTTAGACAAGCTCCTCAGCTAAAGACGCTATCGTGTTATATCCTCTCTCTTTAACTTCTCTTGGTATTGGTCCGAAAATTCTTCCACCCTTTGGCTCAGTTCCATCTAGTATAACCACGGCATTATCATCAAATCTTATATAAGTTCCATCTTTTCTTCGGAATGGCTTTCTCTGTCTTACCACAACCGCTCTTAGAACATCCTTCTTCTTTACCAATTTTCTTGGCTCAGCAACCTTTACTGAAACAACAACGATGTCTCCGAGCTGGGCGTATCTATGTCTTGATCCTCCGAGCACCTTAAAGACTCCGACCTTTTTGGCCCCTGAGTTATCTGCAACATTTACGATTGATCTAAGCTGTAACATATATAAAAATTAATTTGATTTTTCTTTGTTAGTTGATTCAACTTTTCCTGCAACAATCCATCTTTTCTCTTTGGACATTGGTCTGGTTTCCTTAATCAAAACCTGATCTCCGGTGTGATATTGGTTCTCTTCATCATGGGCTTTGTATTTCTTGGAAACTTTGAAGTACTTTTTGTACTTTGGATGTTTCTTCATACTTGAAACCTTCACCACTACGGTTTTCATCATCTTGTCTGACGTAACTACGCCCTTAAGAATTCTTGTTTTTTTATTTTGTATTTCCATTTTGTTTTAACATCGTTAAAATTCTAGCAATTCCCTTTTTTGTCTTTTTCACCTGGCTAAAATCTTTTAATCTTTTCTCACCAAGTTCAAAGTTAAGCTGCAAAAGTTTGGACTTAAAATCATTCAGCATCGTGCTTATTTCTTCTTTTGTCTTGTTTTGTAAATCAATATTTTTCATATAAATTATCTTTTTACTATTCTGGTTTTGATTGCAAGTTTATGTGAACCCAGCTTTAAGGCCTTTTTTGCCATCTCTTCTGATAAACCATCTATTTCAAAAATTATCTTTCCTGCTTCAACAACAGCAACAAAATGATCCAGTGTTCCTGCGCCGCCGCCCATTCCAAGTTCTCCACCATGGTTGGTACGAGGCTTGTCTGGGAATACGCGCATCCAAATCTTTCCACCTCTAGAAACAAATCTTGTCATGACACGTCTCGCTGCCTCTAATTGATTGGCTTTTACCCACATTGATTCTTCAGCTTTCAAGCCAAAACTTCCGAAGCTTAAATAAGTGCCTCTTGTGGCCTTTGCTTTTAGTGATCCTCTGTGGACCTTTGGATGTTTTACTCGTGCTGGTTGCATATTGGTAATTTATTTTTTATCTTCAAATTTTTCTCCTTTATAAATCCACACCTTTATTCCTATTGTTCCGTATGTGGTGTGGGCAGTTGCTTTTGCATAATCTATATCAGCCCTCAAGGTCTGTAATGGCAAATTTCCTTCTTCTAAGTGCTCTGATCTTGCAATTTCTGCTCCATCTAATCGTCCTCCCATTAAAATCTTTGCTCCCTTAACTTCCTTGGAACCTATAATCTTAGCTAAGGTCTGCTTCATTATTCTTCTAAACGGGGTTCTCTTTTCAATCTGATCAACAATTGATTCGGCCATAATCATGGCGGAAGCTTCTGGGTTTTTAACCTCTTGAATCTCTACTTTAACGGTAACCTTGTTTTTAAGTAATTTCTGAATGGCAGTTTTTAACTCCTCAACTCCAGTACCTCCTCGGCCAATCAACAATCCTGGTCTGGCTGTGAAGATAACCACATTCAAAGCATCCGATCCTCTTTCTATTTCAACCTTGTCCACGCTCATATTCTTTAACTTTTTGTCTAAGAAAATTCTCGCGGCAACGTCGTCTTTCAAATAAGGGACATATTTGCGTCCACCAAACCAGTGGGACGCCCAGTCCTTTTGAATGCCTATCCTGAATGAAGTTGGTGATATTTTTTGTCCCATAATTTTATACTTGTTTTCTTCTAAATAACCTCTTTGCTATACTGCCCTCACTTTTCTTTCCTATCTCGGTTTTAACTTCGTGCTTTCTTGTTTCTGTTTTAATGGATTCATCTGCAACCGTTTCAGCTTTTTCTTTGGTCTTCTTTTCAGATGTGTGTTTCTTTAATCCGGCAACTCTTTCATCTAAGATGAGTCTAACTCGACTTGTCTTTTTCTGAATTTCTCCGGCCCTGCCCTGTGCTTTAGGCATGTATCTTTTTAACTTGATTCCCTCATCTACATGAAACTCCTTTATGTAGAGATTCTCTTTAACCATGCTCAAGTTATTTTCAGCATTAGCAACTGCGGATTTTAGTAATTTGATCAATGGCAAAACTGGTCTTTTGATCAAGAACTCCATTTGATTCAAGGCATGAACAACATCCTTGCCCTTGGTCAAATTTGTAATAGCCCTAACTTTTCTTGGGGCCATTCTTAATCCGTTTAATTGTGCTTTAACTTCCATATTTAATATTTATAATTTAATTATTTCTTTGGTGCAGCTGCTGCAGCTGGTGCCTTGGCTGCCTGTGCGGCATCAATATCTTTTTGTTTTTGAGCAGCCTCTAACTCTCTTTGCATTCTTCCTCCATGTCTTATAAACTTCCTGGTTAATGAAAACTCGCCCAACTTATGTCCAATCATATCCTCAGTCACAAAAACTGGAACATGTACTCTGCCATTATGCACACCGAATGTAAACCCTATCATCTCAGGAATGATTGTGCAGGCTCTTGCCCATGTTTTGATGATTACTTTATCGCCCGCTTTAAGCTTGCCCACTTTCTTCAAGAGCTTTTCATCTACATATGGTCCTTTTTTGAGTGATCGTGACATATAATTTTATTTCTTTCTCCTTACAATAAATTTACTTGATTTTTTCTTTTTGTTTCTTGTCTTTCTTCCGCCGGTAACTTTTCCATGAGCGGTCTTTGGACGTTTCGTTCCCCTACCCTGTCTACCTTCTCCTCCTCCATATGGATGGTCAACGGGATTCATGGCAGTACCTCTAACCTTTGGTCTTCGTCCAAGCCATCTTGATTTACCAGCTTTTCCTAAAACAATAGTACCATGCTCAGCATTTGAAACCTGACCAATAGAGGCAAAAGATTCTCCTAAAATCATTCTGGTTTCAGATGAAGGCATAACCAACTGGACGAATCCGGCCTCATTTGCCAAAACCATAGCACCAGAACCAGCAGATCTAACTATCTTTCCGCCTTGTCCTGGGAATAATTCTACATTATGAACGAGGGTTCCTTGGGGAATATTCTTAAGCTTCATTCTGTTTCCTGGTCTTATTGGAGCTTGTTCTGCAACGATTATTGAATCTCCAACCTTTAATTCTTGTGGAGCTAATATATATCTTTTCTCTCCATCTGCAAAATGAATTCTGGCTATTCTTGATGTTCGGTTTGGATCATACTCTAAAGCTGCAACCTTTCCTGGAACATTCAATTTGTCTGTCATTTTAAAATCCACGTCTCTGTACAATCTCTTTGCTCCTCCGCCTTTTCTTGGGCCAGTAATTCTTCCTGTATTATTTCTGCCATAAGATTTTTTGAATCCCCATTTATGCGACTTTAAAGGCTCAATCTTGGTCAATTGAGAAAAATCGTATCCTTTCATTCCTCTTCTAGAAGGAGTTGTTGGTTTATATTCTTTCATGTTTTTATGGCTTTGCCTGTTCTATTGTTTGGCCTTTTTGCAAAACAACAATTGCTTTTTTAAATTCTGATCTGAAACCAGGGTGACGACCCAAATCTCTTCTCTTTCTCGGCATATTTAAAACCTTAACACTCTTAACTTTAACTTTAAAAATCTTTTCAACCTGTGTCTTTATCTGGCTTTTATTGGTACTCATGAAAACTTTGAAAACATACTGATTAAAACCATTCAATAAAGAAGCTTTCTCGCTTACATAAAAATTCTTCAAAACCCTATATGCTGCTTCATTTCCTGCAACCGATAATGAAGGCATTGTTGATTCTTTAGATTCTTCTGTTTCTGTAATCACAACAGTATCCTTCTTTTTAGGTTTTGTTTTTTTGTTTTTTTCTTCTTTGTTAAAAGGATTTATTTTCATATTATTTCTTGAATGTCTTATTTAAGGCATCAATTGAATCCTTAACCAAAACTAAATTTTTATAAGAAAGGACCTCTAATGGACTCAAATTTCTAGCTTCTACGGCTGTAAAGTTTGGTAAATTCTTTGATGATCTTTTAATCTTTTCGTCCATTGAAGGAAGGATCAAAAGTGTCGTCGGCTTTTTGGCCATCAAGCTTGAAATGTTTTTTAATATGACCGCCATTTCCTTTGTTTTTGGATTCTCTAATATAATATTGTCCAAAACAAAGAGCTGATTATCTTTTGCCTTTGAAGACAAAACCATAAACAATGCTTTGCGAGCCATTTTCTTGTTAATCTTCTTTTTGAAATTTCTTTCTTTGGTTGGTCCTCCTGTTACTCCACCACCTCTCCAAATAGGAGAACGAATAGAACCGACTCTGGCTCGGCCAGTACCTTTTTGCTTCCATGGCTTCTTTCCTCCACCCCGAACCTCACTTCTGCCCTTAGCATGGGCAATAACCTGTCTCTTATTAGATCTCTGTGATGTTACAACCTGATGAACCAAATCCTCGTTCATCTTCAAATTAAAAATACCATCTGGTAAATCTACCTTTCCGATATTTTCAGCTTTTTGGTTGTATAATGGTAATTCCATGATTTTAAGATTGTGATTGAATAATTAATAATTGTCCCCTGTTTCCGGGAACTGCACCCTTAACCGCAAGTAATCCATTCTCAATATCAACTCTTACGATTTTTAATCCTCTTGTCGTTACCTGATCGCTACCCATTCTTCCAGCCATTCTCATTCCCTTTAGTGTGTGCTGAGGAAATCTTTGACCAATTGAACCGGCATGTCTTGCAACATGATGATGTCCATGGCTATGAGGCATACCATGGAAACCATGTCTTTTCATAACTCCTTGGAATCCTTTTCCCTTGGAAATACCTGTGACCTTAATCTTATCTCCCACAGAGAAAACTGACGCATCAAGATTGTCTCCAACTTTTAAGGTTACCGCTTCAGTTAATTCACCCTTCGCAATATGCTTAGATTCTTTATCTCTAACTTCTTTCAAGTATCTGAAGGTTCCAAGTTCTTTAAGATGTCCTCTTGTTGGTTTGTTAATGTTTTTTGCTTTCTTTGTTCCTGTTCCCAATTGAACAGCTTCATAACCATCTTTTTCTTTTGTTCTTACTTGAACAACAACATTTGGTCCAACTTCAACAACAGTAACAGGGACGACTTTTCCGTCTTCCTCAAAAACCTGTGTCATTCCTATTTTTTTACCTAGTATAAACTTCATATTATTTAAACAAAAACCCAGATTCAGCTGGGCGCGTGTGTCCTGCTAAATTTATTTATTCTCTAAGTTGTGCTTTCTGTTGTTTTAGAAACCACTTATTTCAATAAAAGTATTAATATGAATAGTGAATTTTTACAAACCGGCTCGGTTTCCCGATTTACCGGATAAATTCTACTCTTTATATTACTACCTTATTCTCTCGTCCGAATCGCTTCAGACGAGAAGTAAAGCAATAACTAATCTTACATCTTCAACTCGATATCTACGCCAGATGGAAGATTTAAGTTCATCAATGCGTCTATGATCTTTGGTGTCGGTGCTTCTATGTCTATGATTCTCTTGTGAGTCCTCATTTCAAACTGCTCTCTGGAATTCTTATCAATGAATGCTGAACGATTCACTGTATATTTCTGAATCTCAGTTGGCAATGGCACTGGACCAATTGGGTGACCACCATATCTTTCAATGGTTTCAACAATCTGAGCAGCGGACTTGTCTATGATTTTATTATCATAAGCCCGAAGCTTGATTCGTATTCTTTGTTTTGCCTCAGTTGTTTTTTTGGTGGCCATTTTGCTTTACAAGGAACGTTCTAGCCCCGCCATGGCGGGGCTAGAATTAATTTTATTTATTAATTTTTGTTACGACTCCAGCTCCAACTGTTTTACCACCTTCTCTAATGGCAAATCTCTGCTTTTCTTCCATGGCAATAGGGGCAATCAATTGAACTTTCAAATTTGCAGTATCTCCAGGCATAACCATCTCAGTTCCTTCTGGTAAAAGAACCTCTCCGGTAACATCGGTGGTTCGGAAATAGAATTGAGGTTTGTATCCCTTGAAGAATGGAGTATGTCTTCCACCTTCTTCTTTTGTCAAAACATAAATTTCGGCATCAAATTCTGTATGAGGAGTAATTGTTCCTGGTTTAGCCAAGACCTGACCTCTTTCGATGTCTTCCTTCTTTGTTCCTCTCAAAAGAATTCCAGCATTGTCTCCAGCCATACCTGAGTCTAATTGCTTGTTGAACATTTCTATTCCAGTAACAACGGTCTTTGCGGTTGGTTTTAATCCAACAATTTCAATTTCTTCGTTAATGTTAACGGCTCCTCTTTCAATTCTTCCGGTTACAACAGTTCCTCTTCCTTCAATTGAGAAAATGTCTTCAATAGGCATAAGGAAAGGCTTTGCGGTATCTCTAACTGGATCTGGGAAGAAAGAATCCATGGCATCCATCAATTCCTTGATAGGCTTGGCCCATTGATCATCTTTTGATTTGGATTCAAGTGCTTTCAATCCTGAACCTCGAATAATAGGAGTTGTGTCTCCAGGGAATTGGTATTTATTTAAGAGTTCTCTGATTTCAGCTTCAACCAAATCAACCATTTCAGGGTCATCAACCATGTCTACCTTATTAAGGAAAACAATGATATTTGGAACTCCGACTTGTCTTGCAAGCAAAATGTGCTCTCTGGTTTGAGGCATAGGTCCATCAGTAGCAGCAACAACCACAATAGCTCCGTCCATCTGGGCGGCACCGGTGATCATGTTCTTGATGTAGTCAGCGTGTCCTGGAGCATCAACGTGTGCATAGTGACGCTTTGGGGTCTCATATTCTGAGTGGTGCAAGGCGATTGTAATACCTCTTGCTTTTTCCTCAGGAGCGTTGTCGATCTGGTCTATTCCTTCCTCTCGGGCAGAATATCCGTCCTCCTTCATTAAATTTAATACATGCAAAATACCAGCTGTTAGCGTGGTTTTTCCGTGGTCAACGTGACCAATTGTGCCGACGTTTAAGTGCGGCTTGTTTCGTTCAAATTTGTCTGCCATTTTTGATTAATAGCTTCAGAATCCAGAAGCTATCTATTATTAAACACGTAATATGTATTTTAATGCAATGGTGCCAATTAGTCAATAGACACCAACTTTTCCTCTTTCTCAATCTCGCTCTTTAGGGCCAAAATGTCTTTGTTTATTCTTTCTAGTATCTCCAATTCATTTTCAGGAAGAGCTGGCTTTGCAACGATTTTTTCCTCAGCATGACCCACCCCATTCACCACACCGTGGTTAATCTTTATCTCTTTTTCTTTGCTTCCTAGAACCAAGTCCTTATACATATCATAGCTCAAGATCGCAAAAGATGGTTCGCCGTTATCCAGCACCAAAACTGCCGTAGAATGCTTAACTAATTTTTTTAATTCTTCTACGTTCATGGTGTAATTTTATTTTTTGCCTTCCTTAATGAGTTCGGCGATATTATTCGGTACTGGTTCGTAATGATCAAATTCCATATTGAATGTTCCGCGTCCTTCGGTCAATGATCTGATAGATGTAGCGTAACCAAACATTTCTGACAACGGAACTCTGGCATCAATAACTTTCAAATTCATTGGACTTCTGTCATTGATACTTAATATCTGTCCCCTTCTAGATGAGATGTCTCCAGTGGCTTCACCCATAAAAGAATCGGGAACAATAATTTCTACTTTCATAATAGGTTCCAACAAAATTGGTTTCGCTCTTTTCATGGCTTCCTGAAGTGCCATAGCTCCGGCAATTTTGAAAGCAATTTCAGAAGAGTCAACGTCATGATAAGAACCGTCATATAATGTAACCTGCATGTCCACAATAGGAAATCCAGCAAGAACACCCTTATCTAATGCCTCCTTAATTCCTTTTTCAACTGGAGCAATAAATTCTTCAGGAATAGATCCACCTTTAATAGCGTCAATAAATTCAAATCCTGTTCCACGTTCTTTTGGTTCAACGCGCAACCAAACGTGACCATATTGTCCGCGACCTCCTGATTGTTTGATGTACTTACCTTCGGCTTGAGATTTGTCGGAAATAGTTTCTCTGTAAGCTACCTGCGGTCGGCCAACATTTACATTGACTCCAAATTCTCTCTTCATGCGGTCAACGATAATTTCCAAATGCAATTCTCCCATTCCGGAAATAATAGTTTCAGCAGTTTCTTCATCGCTCTTTATTCTGAAGGTTGGATCTTCATCTGAAAGTTTTCTCAAGGCAATACTCATCTTCTCTTGGTCAGCTTTTGTCTTCGGCTCAATTCTCAATGAGATAACTGGTTCGGGAATATCAATTCCTTCAAGTAAAACAGGTTTTGCTGGATCGCAAAGAGTATCACCCGTTTTGGTATCTTTTAATCCGACAGTGGCAGCAATATTTCCAGCATAAACTTCTTTTATTTCTGTGCGATCATTTGCATGCAAAAGAACAATACGACTTATTCTCTCCTGCTGACCACTTCTAGTATTTAAAACATAAGAACCTGAAGTAAGTTTTCCTGAATAAACTCGGAAGAAAGTTAACGCTCCGACAAATGGGTCGGTTGCTGTCTTAAAAGCCAATGCGGTGAATATGGCATCATCATCCGCGTTAACCGCTATTAATTCTCCGGTTTTTTTATCAGTTACTTTAGTTGGAGGAACATCAATTGGTGATGGTAAATAATACGCGACAGCATCTAAAACAAGCTGAACACCCTTGTTCTTTAAAGCTGAGCCAGCAAACACTGGAAATATTTTGTTAGCAATAACTGCTTCTCTGAGTATCTTGCGAAGCTGATCAAGGCCAATCTCTTTACCTTCCAAATATTCAGACATAGTCACATCATCATGTTCAACAATCTTTTCTATGGTGATGGCTCTTTCTTTTTTTGCTTCCTCGAGAAGATAATCTGGGATTTGGCCTTTTATAATCTTCTCCCCTTTTTCTCCTTCAAAGGTGTAATAATCCAAAGTTAAAAGATCGACTATGCCCTTGAACTGATCTTCGTGACCATCTGGTATTTGAAGTTTTACGGCATATGGAGATAATCTTCCTAAAATTGATTGAAAAGAACGATCAAAAGAAGCTCCTAATCTATCAAGCTTGTTTATAAAACAAATTCTAGGAACCTTATAATCGTCAGCATATCTCCAGTTTGTTTCTGACTGAGGTTCCACTCCAGCCACACCATCAAAAACAACGACAGCTCCATCCAAAACACGCAAAGAACGCTTTACCTCAATAGTAAAGTCGATATGTCCTGGCGTATCAATAATATTTAATTTTACCTTGTCGGCAACTTTGTCTTTTGCATCCGTAGGCACCCAGTAAGCCGTAGTAGCAGCGGCAGTAATAGTAATACCTCTTTCTCTCTCCTGTTCCATCCAATCCATTACAGTATCTCCCTCGTGAACTTCACCTATTTTGTGAGAAATTCCTGTATAAAAAAGTATGCGCTCTGATGTGGTAGTTTTACCCGCATCTATGTGAGCGATAACTCCTATATTCCTAATTTTATTTATTGGATAATCTGCCATAACTATTTTTATATTAATTCTGACGCCGTTTGTTGGATTTTAAAACAGTTGTGTTCTGGTGTGAGTTCAAGGCAAAGCTGTTGGCCCGACTGACACGCAACTATCTTACCAAGCGAAGTGAGCAAAAGCTTTGTTGGCATCAGCCATTCTATGTACATCAGCTCTCTTTTTGACTGCTCCGCCAGTATTGTTAAATGCGTTCATTAATTCTTCAGCAAGTTTTTCTTCTGTTGCTTTTCCTTTTTGACTACGAACAGCATCGACAATCCATCGGATTGCTAAAGTTGTTTTTCTGTCTGGTTTAACTTCTATAGGTACCTGATAGTTAGCGCCACCGATTCGGCGTGATTTTAATTCCATCTGAGGGCCGGCATTAGAAATAGCCTGATCCAAAATCTCCATAGCTGGTTTTTCTAATTTCTTTTCAGCTCTATCAAGAGCTCCATATACAATCTTCATGGCGATTGCCTTTTTGCCTGAGTACATAATTTTATTTATAAATTTGGCAACCAAAAGGCTTGAGTACTTTGAATCTGGTTCTACGAGTGTTTTGTGTTTTACTGGTCTTCTCATTTTAAAATATTATTAAATTTATTTAGCTTTCTTGCCTCCATACTTAGATCTGCTTTGTTTTCGGCCATCAACTCCTGAAGAGTCCAAAACGCCTCTAACTATGTGATATCGAACACCTGGCAAATCTTTTACTCTTCCACCTCGCAACACAACAACAGAGTGTTCCTGAAGATTGTGTCCGACTCCCGGGATATAAGCGGTAACTTCCATTCCGTTGGTCAATCTTACTCTGGCAATTTTTCTCAAGGCTGAGTTAGGTTTCTTTGGTGTGGTTGTTCTGACAGACAGGCAAACTCCCCTCTTAAATGGAGAAGGATAGAAAACCGGTCTATTCTTTTTTGAGTTAAATCCATAAATCAAAGCCGGCGACTTTGTTTTCGCTCTTGCTACTCTTCTTGGCTTTTTTAGGAGTTGTCTAAATGTTGGCATGTTTTTGCAATAATCCTTGCGATATGATTACATATTGTGACTTCTTTCGGCCGAACCACAAGCAAGCTTGTGTTCTGCCTCTTTCGTAACAATAAAATAAGACCGTTAGGTCTTAAAGAGTATACCAAATCATCATGGATTGTGTCAATTAAGGAGATTTTTAATCTTTCTTAGTTCTAACAATTCATCATCCACCAGTTTCAATGAGGACAATAATCCGGACATTTGATTAGAAATTTCAATAGCTTTATTTTTTAATCGTTCTTCTCTCGAAATATCCAACTTACCACTCACAACTAGTCTCAACAGGGCTATTTTGTTACGAACCTCATCAATACGAGAATAGATATCTTTCTCCTCTCTAATCATTGAACCGGCACACAATTCACTTCCATACTCAGCCCAAGCAGAGGCATTAAACAATTGCTTGTTCTTCAACTCCTCTTTCAGCATCGCTTCTTCCTTTTCCAACTCTTTAATCTTTTTTTCCGCAATTGCCTTCAGGGCATCGTCAGTCATGTTTGAATTTCCATGAATAAAAGAACTATTCCGCTTATTCTATCCAACTTATTAGAAGAGGTCAATTAGAGACTAACGCCGGTTATGAGGTGGAAAAGAATAGATACTAAAGGAAATATCAATGGAAAAATAAATATTATAAATACAAACAGGAGTGGCAAGCTGTATTTATAAATGAAAACCTTAAAAGAATTAAACCTTGCAGGAAGAAAGGTCATCAAAAGCCAATGGCCATCTAGTGGTGGTATCGGAAATAGGTTGAATATTGCCAACACAAGGTTCAAGACAATAATAAAGGAAAATAACTCTGGTATCAGCGAAGACGTAAATACATCGGGCATCAAACGCAAGCTAAGTCCGAATATTAAAGCGAGGGCAATATTTGAAGCAGGACCGGCGAGAGCAACTTTGGCTGGGCCATATTTTTTATCACTCAAGTTTTGTGGGTTATATGGGACTGGTTTGGCATAACCAATAATGAATGGCGACTGTGCCACAAACAACAGTAACGGCAAAAGAAAAGACCCGAACATATCCATGTGTCTTAATGGGTTTAATGTTAAGCGACCAAGGTTTTTAGCGGTAGGATCTCCAAGAGAATCGGCCATAAGGCCATGACTAACCTCATGGATGACTACAGAGTAGATTAAGACCAGTAATTGAAACAATATCAGCAAAAGTTCGTTCATGCTTGAAATAGTATCAATTCTAGTGTAATATGTAAATCTAATTTAAACCCCCAATATTATGGCTACCAAATGTAAGCAATGCGGAAAAAAACCAATAATGTCTACAACACGAATTTTGCTTCGTGGTCATTATAATCCGACCTCAAAGTCAAAGAGATACCCAAATCTCCAGTGGGCAAAAGTTGAAGGCAAAAGAACTAAAATTTGCACTGACTGTATAAAGACTCTCAATAAAGCGAAATAAAGTGTTCAAGGAAACACCTCCGTCCTCAATTGCAATAAATCATGAGAACCTCTCTGAAGCAGAAGAGAAAGCTTTTGGTTTACTGAAAACAAGATACGAAAAGGCGGCAATAGATATGGCAAAGTTCGAGAAGGTTGCGGGTTATGGAGAAGCGCGAGTAAAAAGAGACAGGGAAAGATCTGAAAATAAAAAAAGAGAAATACGAGAACTCGGCACAGGGCCAACCAAAAAAGCTCAGCTCTTAGAGGCTTTGCTTACAGAGCAAATTGAATTAAGTAACTGGTTTGGCGAAAACACCTTTACAATTGTGCCAGCTGAATTTGATGATCTTTTTCATGGTGTTGACCTAGCCTTAGAAATAGAAGATGCCGATGGAATAAAACACTTAGCCCTCGGAGTTGATGTCACATCTTCATCAAGGTCTATACAGAAAAAATTAAAAATAATAAAAGACCACATCGCAAATGGAACATTAACTTCCATGGAATATTTTCACTCAGAAGATCATAATCCTGATTTTTATGGAACAATGAGCAATATACCACAGGTGGTTATTGGTATAGATGGCAAAACAATAAAAGAATTGGGAGAACTCTGGATGTCAGCTTATGGTTTTACAAAATTGCGAAATAGTTCTAAGCAGGAACCTCTATCCCCCGAATCCGAAGAACATCAAAAAAAGCTCCACAAGGAAGCTCTCCAAAAACTGGCCGACCACAGAGTTCAAACACTCTTGTTGGAGGAAATGAAAATGCAATTAACTGTGTTCCATAAATTTGCAAAAGAAAAAGGTCAAAACGAAGTGGCGGATAAATTCCTATCAACCCTAAACCTAATAGATTCAATCCTCTCCTCAAAAGAAACCCCCTCAATAGATGATGTCTTCAAGAACCAAGAAGATTCTGTTTTTCAGTCATTAGCAGATGTTCTTAATGATTTTGATAATCTGTAAATATCGGGCTGTAGTGTAACGGTAGCACGAGTCCATGGGGTGGATTTAGTCCGAGTTCAAATCTCGGCAGCCCGACAATGTCGAGAATCAAAAAACACCAGAAATGGTGTTTTTTGATAGAGCCCTACCTCTTATTTTTCAAGTCTTCAGCTATTTACCAGTGTGGTCTCCGCAGGACAACCCCAAGGGATTGTCATCATATAAGAGTCCCGAGATAATTATTTGTTCTAAAGCTTGGAAACAAAAGAAGGGCCTACCATAAGTATAGCCCTTCTGCGCAAGATTTGAAGTGGATAATCTATTCACCCCTCCATAGACCCTTAGATTACTCTCCCCTGTCTGTGTCGTGATGAAAGGCCTCATTTGGCCGTTCGTATTCAAATAATTCCGATGGCTTAAAATATAGTTTTATTTCTCTCTGGGCAGATTTCAAATCCTCAGAGGAATGAATTATGTTACGAGCAATGGACATTGAAAAATCTCCCCTGATTGTTCCAGCTGGAGCATTCTTGCCATCTGTTGGTCCACAAATTGATCGGACAACACGAACAGCCTCCATGCCCTCCAAAATAGCAACGACCACAGGCATCATCTTCATATACTGTTTTGTTGGTTCAAAAAAGTGCTTGCCTTTGTGTTGCGCATAGTGCTTATCAAGGAGCACGTCGGAAAGTTTAACTAATTTTAATCCCACAAACTTTACCCCTTTTCGTTCAAATCTGCTTAAGATCTCCCCCATTAAACCCCTCTGCATTGCATCGGGTTTTAATATTATTAATGTTTTTTCTGTTTTTGTATTTATCATTTTAATATTTTATTGTTTTAAAACTTTGGCCATCGGAGACAATCTCCATGTGACCATCCAAGTCAGTACGATAATACTTTATTCCACTTTTTTCAAGTCGCCGAATAACCTCAAAAGCGGGGTGTCCAAACTTATTTTTAGAACCAACTTCAATAAATGCGACCTGTGGACTGACTTTTTCCAGAAAACTGGCTGTCGTAGAAGTTTTAGAACCATGATGTCCCACTTTCAAAATATCAGCCCCAATATCGTCATTCAATAATTCTTTTTCCACTTTTGCCTCAATGTCCCCCACCAAAAGAATTTCTGTGTCTTTGTAATCAAGCATCATTACCACGGAACTATTGTTTGGATTTTTAACTGTCTGTTTTTCTAAAGATTCTCTCGGATATATTGTTTTCAACACAACCCCATTTCCCAGTTCAATTATTTTGCCGGCAATTGCTTCTATTTCATTTACTCCTTCCATTTTTACCACATCTCGCCAAGCAGTCACTACAGGAGAATAATAATCCTCTTTAGCCTGTAATACATTTTTAACATCATATCTTTCTAAAACACTTATCAACCCAGTAGCATGATCGGCGTGAGGATGACTAAGCACTACCATATCTATTTCTCTGTCATAAAAAGGCATCACTCTGGCCAATTCTTGAAGTACCTTATTGTCGGGTCCACCATCAATCAAAACCTGATTCCCATTCGGAGTTTCAATAAAAATCGCATCCCCCTGCCCTACATCAAAAAAATAAACCCTGAGTAGTCCATCTTTTTCTTGAGCTAAGGAATAAGTGGAAAACGCAAAAACAGACAGACAGAGTAAAATTACCAAATGGCCAAGTTTGAGTTGCTTATTAAACACACAAATTATTTACCATAAATTTAAGCAAAAAGAAAAGCCATATAATGGCTTTTTAAACTTTGGGTGTGTAAACTACCCTCTTGGATTTTTTTCAGCTTCTAGCCTTTTTTCTAAATTCTTTAAATGTGTCTCCAGCTCAGACGCATCAGCATTAGCAGTTTTGTATTCAGCAACCTTCTTTCTTGTTGCCCTTATTGCTTCCGTAAGACCATCCATCCTCTCACTTTTATTTTGGGGTGATCTGCCACCGTTAAATTCTCTTGATTGTTCCATAAGATAGAATGGTTTCATGGAACTGCTAGTTACCATTTTGCACTCCTGCAAAATTTAAATATCGTTAATTCTAACTAAATATTTAACACCAAGTCACAAAAAAGGCAAGGTCAGAATCCGGCCAATATTGTTATCACCCACACTTGATATGTCGTAACTGCCCAAGCAAACCAACCAATTATTTGCCCGATTGGTAAAAATATCATTCCGCCTATTCCGGATATAAATCCCAAAAACATTGCGAAAGGCACAAGTGGAAGAATTAAAATGTTAGCTGGCAAAAACCAAACAGAAAATTGCCTGAAATAGTAAATCAAAAGAGGCAAAACAAAAACTTGAGCTGAAATTGTCATGAGAAATAAATCTTTAATTCCACCCAATTCAGGAATCTTGTTTGTTTTACGACTTAAATAAGGATAAAGAAACAATAATCCCATCACCGCCAAAAAAGAAAGCTGAAATCCTACATCAAAAACCAAGGCAAAGGGGTTAATGAATATCATAATTGCCCCAGCCAAAATTATTGAATTTTTAGGGTCATAAAGACGCCCATATCCATTAGCAAACAAAAGCAAAAGTCCCATTAAAGATGCCCTAACAACTGAAGCAGATGCTCCAGTGAGGATAGTAAATAAAATTATTACTACAATTGAAATCCAAAATGCAGTTCGTCTTCTAAAAAAATAAACCAAGCCCGCAAGTACAGCCCAAGAAATTATCATTATATTATATCCCGATATGGCAAGAATATGAGTTGTGCCTGTTTTATTAAAAGCCTCTTTTATTTCATCTGGGATATTCTGCCTACTTCCCAAAATAATTCCATTAACAAAAGAGGCGTTGGGCTCTGATATGGACTTATTTATGGCTAATTCAAACCTGTCTTTTAATCCGAATATTTTTTTATATAAATCTATCTTAGTTTTCTCAAAAAAACCCAACTGTAAATTTTCTCCTGTGCTTATTTTGGGGAAAGACATGATTGTTCTTATGTTTTGTCTTTTAAGGTAGGCAACATAATCAAAATCTTCTGCAAAGTTTTGAGGAGTTTTTATGGCACCAATAACCGAAATTTCATCGCCGAATTTATATCTTGGAAAAGCATTGGTATAAATAAGTGTCCGTTCATCAATCATCAATGTCTTGTCCGGAACGATTAATTCTCTTACTCTAAAAATTATCTGAGATTTATCGCCACTCACATCCTGCTCCTCATCAATATAACCCCTTAACTGAACCGCCATTCCTTTTCCGCCAACTTCTATATCGGCAAACTGATTTAAAATACTATTTGAAAAATTAAAAGAATTAAATCTAACAATTCCAAACACAAAAACCAAAAACAATACTCCGGTAAGTAGTCCCTTATTGGAGTATGTTTTTTGATAACCTGAGACTGCAATCAATCCAATCGCTAAGATTAAAAAAACCAGTATCCATGTTTGAGATACCACCAAAAAAGATGCGACAAAAATTCCACAAATAAAAGCTAGTAAAAGATAAAATAATGCCTGCGACTTATGCATTAAAAAATATTACCAGTAATCACCCAAAGACTCCAGCTATCCAAACGGCTCACATATGTGAGCCGTTTATTGCCTGGGTTTTTTGTTAATACATTTGGCCTGCTGGCCTCAGTATTTCGTCGCCTTCGCTCCTCAATTACACACTCCCGTCGTAGCAAAGCAGTTAGGACATGAGTAGCAGGAACCGGCGCGGACCATCAGAGTTCCGCACTGAACACATGCTGGAGCATCAGTGATGAGAATGTGGCCTGGAGCCTTTCCATTTCCACTGGCATGAACGGGGGCAGCGGGCTTTGATGAAACTAGTTCAGCAAGCAATGAGTCGCTCTTGGATTCATGAACCACTTCTTTTATTTCAACTGGCTCGTTGTGGTCATGGCTCGGGCCAAATAGTTCATCCCTATCTTCTGGCTTTAAGTATTTCATGCCCAAATATCTGAAAACGTAATCTGTGATTGATTTTGCAACTGGTATCTCTGGGTTAGTTGTAAATCCTGCCGGATCAAATCTTGTATCTTTAAATTTGCGTACCAAAGTCTTCAACGGAACTCCCGACTGGAGACACATGGAGATAAGAGTAGCAATCGTGTTGAACAATCCCGAAATGGTGCTTCCCTCTTTAGCAGCAACCAAGAATGTTTCTCCCGGTTTCATTGTGTCTGGATAAAATCCGACAGTAAGGTAGCTTTCAAATCCGCCAACATTAAATTTGTGAGTTATAGATGGCCTTTCATCAGGAAGTTTTATTCTTGTATAGCCATTCACCTTTTCAACAAAAGCATTGTTCTCTTCCTTTTTTGTATTAAGTGGTTGAATGGATTTAGAACCATCGCGGTAAACAGCAATTGCTTTTAATCCTAAACGCCAGCCCTCAATGAAAACATTTTTTATATCATCAACCGTTGCTTCGGCCGGCAAATTTACTGTCTTTGATATTGCTCCAGAAATAAATGGTTGAGCGGCGGCCATCATTTTAATATGTCCAGAATAATTAATACTCCTCTTTCCATTTTGAGCCTTGAATGAACAATCAAAAACGGGCACATGTTCTTCTTTGAGATGTGGAGCACCTTCTATTGTCTCTCTGTCCATAAGATATTTGGAGATATCTTCTATCTGTTCATTTGAATAGCCCAATCTTCTTAATGCTAGTGGAACATGACTATTAACCAGCTTCAGAGTCCCTCCTCCAACTAATTTTTTATATTTCACCAAGGCAAGTTCTGGTTCAATTCCAGTAGTATCGCAGTCCATGAGAAAAGCAATCGTTCCTGTTGGAGCCAACACTGTCATCTGAGAATTTCTCACTCCATACTTTCTTCCTAAATCTAAAGCATCGTGCCAAACAAGACGAGAGGCCATATGTAAATCTCCATCTTCAACCCCCATCACTCCTGAGGCTTCAAACAATTTTTCTGACTCGCCAAGGTGTTTGGCTATTATCCCCAACATGGGCTCCTGGTTCATCCCATACCCAGCAAAAGGTCCTTTGATATCTGAAAGCATGGCGGACATCCTGTAGGCCTCTCCACACATCAATGACGTGATCTGGCCAGCCAAGACTCTTCCCTTCTCCGAATCATAGGGCAATCCCAAAACCATCAATGCGGCCCCAAGGTTGGCATAACCAAGACCGAGCTGTCTGTAATTTCTTGAATTTTCACCAATTTTTTCTGTTGGATATGAAGCGTTGTCTATGATTATGTCTTGAGCGGTAATCATAACATCAACAGCCTTTCTAAATAATTCTACATCAAACTTTCCACCTGTTTTTAAAAATTTCAATAAATTCAACGAGGCCAAATTACAAGCACTATTGTCTATGTGCATGTATTCACTGCAAGGATTAGAAGAGTTAATTCTTCCAGTGTTTGGGCAAGTGTGCCATTCATTTATAGTTGTGTCGTATTGCATTCCCGGATCAGCGCTATGCCACGCAGCATCAGCAATCCAATCCATTACTTCTCGTGCCTTTAATGTTTCTATCACTTCACCAGTAGTTACACTTTTAAAATTCCAATATCCATCAGCCTCAACCGCCCTCATGAATTCATCATTAACTCTGACTGAATTATTAGCGTTCTGATATGGCAGTAATGTATAAGGATCAAAAATATCAGCAGTAATGGAATCCTTTATTCCGCTTCTGATAAGAGCCTTGGTCATATCTTCAATTATTTTTTTGCAATAAATAAAATTCTTTATATCCGGATGATCAACATTCAAAACAACCATTTTGGCGGCTCGTCTTGTTGTGCCACCAGAACGAATAGAATTGGCAACTCCGTCTGCCCCTTTCATAAATGAAACTGGACCAGAAGAATAGCCACCCTTTGATAATGGTTCTTTTGAGGAGCGGAGTTTGGAAAGGTTTGTGCCCGCACCAGAACCATATTTAAATATCCAACCCTCATCGCGATACCAATCAAGAATTGATTGCATGTTATCTTCAACGGCCAAAATAAAACAAGCTGAACACTGAGGTCTTTCGTGTACTCCAACATTAAACCAAACCGGGCTGTTAAATGCTACGTATTGATTTACTAAAATCCAAGTGAGGTCTAGTGTAAAGTTTTCATAATCTTCTGCTGTGGCAAAATACCCATCCTTAAATCCCCAACCACCAATTGTTCTGGCCACTCGATCAATCATATCCTTAACACTTCCCTCTCTGTTTGATGTGCCAAGTTGACCTCTAAAATATTTAGAAGCCACAATGTCAGTGGCGGTCTGACTCCAAAAATTGGGAACCTCTACATCTTTTTGTTCAAAAACAACAGTTCCATCTCCTTTGGTTATTTTTGCTGTCCTTTTTTCCCAAACGATTTCATCATAAGGATGCATGGTACCAAAAACTCTTGGCCACTTAAGGCCTCGTCCCCCTAAACCACCGTCTGTAAATAAATTATTATCCATATTTAGAAGATTTAATCCCGCTTAAGGGCGGGACGAATTAGAAATATTATTTTAAAAATTTAACTAACACTTGAGCTCACTATAGAAATATATTCTATTTATTTCAAGCCCCAAAAAAGTTGATAACTAGGTATGTTTTTTTAATTTTACTAAACCATTGACAAGTTCAGTAAACTGGTTTACTATTTGCTACAGTTCGTTTCAAAAACAAGGAAAGTCTGTGAGAAAATTCTTAGCCACTATTCTGTTCGCTGCCTTTGTGGTCATGATCCCAAGTGTTGCTCATGCCCAGAACACCCCCTCAGAAGCACCCGTTTTCCAGATCCAACATCATTATGACTGGCTTCAGCCAACCACTGGCCCAGAACGTACCTTTCTTTTTATGGGCTATCATGTAACTTTTCTGGAAGTTGGCAGATTCAATTTTGGTGGAATTGGATTGGGTATGGGCGTGAAGCGTATGTCCCCCAATTACCCATACACGCCCGAGCCTTGGCAGGTAGAAATACATCCACTCATTACCACCCATTTAGGCTACAGATTTATTGAAAGTGAAAATTTTTGGATCAACGTATCGTTCACATATGACCCGATTAGAAAATCTCGCATGATTGGATTCGGCCTTTCGGCTAATCCGATCAATCCGACACGTTAATTAAAACCCGAGCCCGGTCACAAGACCGGGCTTTTAAATTTCTAAACAATCACAAAGCATTACTTATTCATCTTGCGCCTAATGAACGCTGGTATATCAAACTCTTCTTCATTCACTGAAGAGTCAACGAGTTCCTTAACTACGGGTGTGCCATTAATTTGGGGACTGGGTTTTCTGGATTCATTTTCAAACATATTTTGCATACTAGACCTTCCATTCATTCCACTCATACCATTCATACTTCCATTCATGAGAGGTTTGGTTACGTTTGGATAACCATTATTAAATCCGGTTGCCACAACAGTTACCTTTAATTCGCCTTTTTTAAGTTTGTCATCAATTACGGCTCCAAAAATAACTTTTGCGTCTGGATCAATGTGTTCTGTGATAATTCTGGCAGCTTCATTTATCTCTGCCATCGCCATATCTGCTCCTCCAGAAACATTGAACAATACTCCACGAGCTCCATCAATTGAAACTTCAAGTAAGGGTGAATTGATTGCCATCTTGGCCGCTTCTATTGCCCTATCTTCACCAATTGACTTACCTATACCCATCAAGGCTGAGCCGGAGTTGGCCATAATTGCCTTAACGTCAGCAAAGTCTACGTTGATTATTCCAGGAATAGTTATCAAGTCTGAAATGCCCTGAACACCTTGTCTCAAAACATCATCTACAATTCCAAATGATTCCAACAAAGGAGTCTTTCTATCTATGACTGACAAAAGTCTATCGTTGGGAATGGTAATCAAAGCATCTACTTTGTCTTTCAAAATATTCCATCCATCTTCAGCAATTCTTGATCTCTGTGGTCCTTCAAAACTAAAAGGTTTAGTTACAACAGCCACAGTAAGCGCTCCAACATCTTTTGCTATATCTGCAATCACGGGCGAAGCTCCTGTTCCTGTTCCGCCTCCCATTCCTGCTGTAATAAAAACCATGTCAGCACCTTTTAAAGCATTCATGACTTCTTCTTTGGTGTCTTCAGCGGCTTGTTTTCCTATCTCAGGATTCATTCCAGCACCAAGACCTCGGGTCAAGCTTTTTCCGATATGGATCTTAACGGTAGCTGTGCTGTTATGCAAAGCTTGGGCATCAGTATTAATTGCAATAAATTCAACGCCATGGATTCTGGCCTCAATCATTCTTGCCAAGGCATTGCATCCTGAACCACCAACACCAACGACTTTTATTCTTGCAAATGTTTCGAATGGAGGTTTAATTATTTGTCCCATAATAATCCAATTTCTAAACTCTAATTTCTAAACTCTAAATAAATTTTAGGGTTTAGGATTTAGTATTTAGGATTTCGTGCTTACAGTTATATGTGTATTATCACAAACAAAAAACCCACGCAAGCAATCTGTGCTTTTCTGTGGATAACTCTGTGAATAACCCAACCCCTTAAGCTATGGAGAGAAGTTCTTAAGCCAGTCTAAAACTTTTTTAAATGATATGTTTTCAGTAAGTTGACCACCCTTAGAATTACTTTTTCCGCTGAATTCTTCGTCTATGCCCCAACTTATTAAACCCGCTGCGACCGCAAAAGAAGGGTCATCTAAATTGTCAGCAACCCCCGTCAGATTTAAAGGGTTGGCAATCCTTACTGGTAGTCTCAATTTATCTTTTACCATAGCCGCAAGGCCGGGTAAATTCGCTCCTCCTCCAGATAAAACTACTCCGGCAGGAAGCATTCCTTTAGATATTTTTTTTAATTCACTAGCTACCATTTCCAATAATTCCTGAGCCCGCGCATCCACGACTCTTATTAATTGTTTTCTTGGTAAAATAAAATCTTTCTCTGACATTAATTCTGATAAATCAATGTTCCCTCTTTTGCGAAGATCCTCCCCTTCTGAAGTTGTTCCGTGTTCAATTTTTACTCTTTCAGCAACATCCATTGAGGTCCTCAATGCTACGGCCAAATCTGAAGTGATGTGTTTTGAACCTATCGGTAACACAACACTGTGAAGCAGGTCTGCTTCTTCAAAAACAGTCAAAGTAGAAGTACCGCCTCCAAAATCAAGATTCAAAACTCCATATTCTTTTTGATTTTTATCAAGAACGGCAAGTGCTGATGCCAAGGGTGCAAAAACCAACCCAGCAACTTCTATATTATTTTCATTAACACACTTTGCAACATTTCTAAGATAAGGCGAAAGACCATCAATTATAAAGACCTCGGCTTCAAGGCGAACACCTTTCATGCCTAACGGATTTTTGACGTATTCAGTTCCGTCTACAATGTAATTGCGTGGAATAACATGAACTACCTCTCGGTTGGCCGGTAAACTCACAACGGATGCCGCCTGCAACACTCTATCAATATCATTTTGTGATATTTCTCCATCAGCGCGAGAAACAGCAATAACCCCTCGAGATGATTGTGTTTTTATGTGAAGTCCATTAACAGCAAGATAGGCCCTCTTAACATTCGTGCCAGCCATGGCCTCAGCTCTCTGGATGGCTGTTTTAACATTATCAATAGTTTCTTCCATATCAACCACCATCCCCTTTCTCAAACCGTTTGAAATGGCACTGCCAACACCCAAAATCTCGGCCCCTAAAGTATCGCGATCTATTTTTGCGATTACAACTTTGACCTGCGAGTTTCCTATATCAATTCCTGAGATTATGTAAGGTCGTGCCATATTACAACTTGCTGGCCGCTCTCGCCTTTACTATGGCGAGCACGCTCTTGGTTGATTCCTTCGTTAAAAGCTCCGCTTCTCCTTCGTCATAGATATCTATGTCTCAGTCGAATGCTCGCTTTTGCCTCGGACCAGCTGCGTTCTAAACAATTTTTAATTTATTCAAAATCTTACTTTCCAAATCAAACATTTCTTTTTTGTCATTATCAGATTTCTCGTGGTCGTGGCCAGTTAAATGTAAAAATCCATGCACCGTCAGCCACGCCAATTCTTTTTCTAAACTAATGTTCTGTCTTTCTGCTTCCTTAACCGCAAAAGGCAGACAGATGAAAATGTCTCCTAGAGGAAGTATATCATGTTTTTTTAATCTAGACTCTTCCAGCGGAAAAGACAACACATCTGTGACTTCATTTTTGTTTCGATATTTATTATTAAGCTCTTTTATCTTATCCTCGCCCACCAAATTCAAACTCATCTCAACATTTTTTTCTTTAATTTTAAGCTCACTTATTCCCATATCCAAAATTGATTTGAAAAAAATTTCATTTTTGGTTTTCCGGGTTGTGTAATTTTTGAATACTAAATCAAGCATGGCTGGATTTTATCATATTTTTTAATTTGTTGGTATTGCCATGTTTTAATAAGCCGAGATACGAGTTCACTGATTCTGGTTTCTTTGTTTCACAAAGTCGGCGCATCATTCTTTTCTTGGTTGTTGTCCTTAACACTCGGTGGTCAGGAAAATGCACCCAGCCGAGGAAATCAACACCCGAAGCAAGTGTCTTAATAAATACTTTGTCAGGATGAATATCCAGCTTCAGATTTTCTTTTAGAAAACCTGCGACTTTTGGAAAAAGTTCTTTGAGCCACGCCTTGTCATGCGAAAAAACGACAAAATCATCCGCATAACGGATATAATATTTAGCTTTCATTCGATGCTTCATAAATTGGTCAAACTCATTCATGTAGACATTAACAAATAACTGTGAGGTAAGATTGCCAAGGGGTAATCCCCTGCCTGGAGCCGACGAGAAGCTGAAAATAACTCTTTCCAAAAGCCAAATTACATTCGGGTCAGGAATATAACAATTAAAAATGGCCAGCAAAATCTCGTGATTGATGTTCTCAAAAAACTTTTTAATGTCGCACTTTAAAATCCAACAAGTTTTAGTATTGTTTTTGCTAACCTTATATCCAAAGCTTCGAAATCTGTTTAAGGCCTTATGTGTCCCTTTACCTATCCGACACGAGAACGAATCAGAAACAAAAGTCCAGTCAAAAAACAGATAGAGTTGACGATAGATGGCATGGTGCAATAATCGGTCGCGGACTAACGACTTGTGTATCTTTCTGGGCTTGGGGTCGTTAATACGAAACGCTTGATATGCCCCGTGTTTATATGTATGATTTGTTAAATCCTGGTGCAAAGCCAGGATATTATGCATTAAATGGCGATAATACTCTTGGACATCACGCTTATCACGTTTGCGCCTGACAAATTCGCGCCACGCTTCAAGTAGGTTTTCAATGGATATTATATCTTCAAATTTATGAGTGAATTCGATTTTCATAAGAAATCTGACCCCCTTTACCCCCCCCCCCCCCCCCCGGAGCATACAAGCTCTGGCAAGAATATATCGGACATTTTCCAAAGAAATCTAGGCATACGCTTGGAGGCAAGATTGATTCTCTTTTCATAGATACAGCAGAACTGATGTTTACTGCAAGTTATCTCACAAAAGACAAGAAACTGCCATATATTCAAAAGGCGTTGGGCACTTTTGACCTGTTGAAATTCTTTCTGCAAGTGGCTTGGGAAACTGGATCAATAGACAACAAAAAATACGGAGCTCTCTCTGAATCTCTTAGTGAAATAGGGAGAATGCTCGGAGCTTGGTACAAACAAGCACAAACCCCGTCTAAATAGGCGGGGTTTGTAAAAATAACAGTAGTTTCGAACGGCAGCGAACCGGCAGTTGTCGTTCCACCTGTTGTCGTTCCAGTTCAGGTTCAGCTTGCGCTTCGAGCCGTTCCTGTTGAGGTAAGGCACGTTGCGGTTGCCGTTGCGATTCTGCCACACGGAGCCGTGTACAAGATATCATCTATGCCACCGTCCCTCGAATACTCTCAGGACTGTATCGTATTTGGGATCTGTAATCCTCCAATATCTTGTACCAAGTATTGTTATTTTAAGAGAAACTAGCGAGGCGCGCTGAGAGAAGCCGAGAGCGATTCTGGTCGGGCTAAAACACCGACCAAGAAACTTCGCCCAGACAACCGCTCTCATTCTGTCCTGCATAGCCCTAGAATTCGGCCGCCAGAAGCCTTGACCGCCAGCAGATTCGCCTAGTATCCAGATATATTAGAGCACATTTTTTTATAAAAAAGAAGAACGCCTGTTCGTGAAACACGAACAGGCGTTAGGAGACCAGGGGTCCAGTGATCCACGGACCCAGAACTCCAGGGAACCAAGTGCCTACTTGCGAACGGCAGCGAACCGGCAGTCGTCGTACCACCTGTCGTCGTACCAGTACAGGTTCAGCTCGCGCCTCGAGCCGAGCCTGCCGAGGAAAGGCACGCTGCGGACGCCGTTGCGACTCCGCCACACGGAGCCGAGAGCGATGATCGGGAACTCGCGCTGCTTCTCCGGGTAGGTGGCGCCGAAGGCCAGTAGCTCAGGGAGCGTTGCTGCGCGGAGACCGCGAGCTTCGAATTCCTTGAGTACCGCTTCCGATGCCATGTCCCGTCCGAAGTGAACGAGCTCGACGACGACGTTCTGCTGACCGCTTCCCTGCGTCGGGAAGTTGCTGGCGTTGATGTCGCTGTTGACGTAGTCGTACTTGCCGTTGGCGATCATCTGTTGAAGCGTCTGCCCGTAGTCCACGGGGACCTTGTAGCAGTTCTCCGCCAGCTTCTCGATCGGCTTGCCGGCCTGAACGATCAGCGCCGCGATCTTGTCCAGGAGGCTTTCGCCTTCGGGAGTCGCCAGCCGATAGATGTCCGCGTCCGTTCCGCCTTGCTTGCGCACTGCGAAGACGAGAGCGGTGATGATGCTCATGAGGACGCCGAGCGCGCTCACGATTGCCGAAGTGTCCTTCTTGCTCTTTGCCATGACTTTCTCTCTCCTTTGACTCACCCCTCACCCCACGACATTGCAGGGCCCCAGGCTTGCCTTTTTAACGTACATTTTAAATTATACACCTTTTTACTCAAAATGTCAACCACATAAAAACCGCCATTTTTCTCGGAGTGTACCGTGCTTTAGCCGGTAAAACTCTCTGTAGGCGGTTTTTATGTGGTTTATTTAGATAATTCTTCTTTCACTAATCTACTAACAGTCTGTCCATCGGCCTTACCTTTTATTTTTGCCATTATTGCTCCGATGACCTTGCCCATTTCTTTTACATCCTTTGCCCCAGTTTCATCAATAGTCTTTCTAACTTCGGTTCTTATTTCATCCTCAGACATTTGTTCTGGCATGTAAGTCATCAACATCTCGGCTTCCTTTCTTTCTCCTTCGGCAAGCTCAGGGCGTCCACCTTTTTCAAATTGCTCTACAGCATCTTTCCTTTTCTTAATCTCAGAAGACAGAACCTCTATAACCTCCTCATCGTTCAACTTGCTTTGCTCCTCAGCCTCATCTTTTGCCATATCGGGTTCTGTTTTTATAATCTTTCCTCTTTTTTCAAGTTCTCGATTCTTAATAGAACTTAAAACCATACCTAAAAGTGTTCGCTTTTTCGAATCCCCGCTTTTAAGTGCCTCCTTAACTTCGCCTTGTAATTTGTCTTTTATGTTCATTTTTAGAGATCTAATTTTTGTTTCATTTTTCTCTTCTCTTCGTCAAATGTGTCTTCGTCGTATTTACCTAATTTTTCCAATTTTCTTCTAAGTTCACTCAAATGCAAACCCATTATAGCAGCATTCTTTTCTTTTCTTACTGTTTGTTTCTTTTCTCTGTGCATGGATTTTTTTGCTCTAATCAAAACTCCGCTTTGTTGAACAAAACGGTTGAAACGTCTCAATAAACTTCCTACGCTTTCATTTGGTTTTCTTTTTACTTCTACCATACAAAACCTCCTTTCAAACGCTGTATTTAGTATACAGTATTCTGTGTTAAGTATAAAAACTATACGAAACACAAGACACTAAATGCTATTTTACAATCTTCGGACCAAGACTTTTTCCACCCAATAAATGGACATGAAAATGTAGGACCAGCTTCCCTCCATGCTCACCTTCGTTGACTACTAAGCGATAGCCATTTTCAAGACCCTGCTCATGAGCCATCTTGTCGGCAAGAAGAAAAGATTTTCCAAGCAAGTCGGATTTGTTTTTAAAATCCTCCAAGTTTAGAAAATGCTCAGTGGGAATTATCAATAAATGAACTGGGGCTTGTGGGTTTATATCTTTTATCACCCAAAAATCTTCATCCTTATAAACAACATCTGCTCCCAACTCTCCTTTTATTATCTTACAAAAAACGTCTACAATCATGATTTCAGTCTTTTCTTTACTTCATCAACTATTTTTTCCAAGGGAATTGTTTCCTGAATTCCAGTATCCATCTCTCTCAAAATAACGGTATCATCTAAAGCTTCTTTTTGTCCGAATATCAATGCAAATTTCACCCCTAATCTGTTTGCAATTCTTAACTGTGATTTGATGCTATCTCGGCCCAATGAAGACTTTGCCTCTACGCCGGCTTTTCTAAATGATTCAAAAAGCAAAATACTCTTTCTCTTTGCGGCTTCTCCCAACTGAACCAAGAAAACTTTTGGCTTAGCCTTTATCTCTGGGACAACAACATTTTTCTCCTTAAGCTCAAGAATAATTCTTTCTACACCCAATGCCCATCCGGCTGCAGGTGTTTTTGAGCCACCCAAAAGCTCCACCAACTTATCATAACGTCCTCCGCCAGATAAGGTTGATTGGGCGCTAATATTTTCTTCGGGTAAAATTTCAAAAACGGTTCTTGTGTAATAATCCAATCCCCTGACTAAATGAGGATTCAATATGTATGGGACCTTAGCCTCATCTAAGAACTCCAAAACATGTTTGAAGTGTGCATGACATTCTTCATCTAAGAAATCCACGAACTGTGGGGCTTCTTTGGCCATTTCCTTACAAGCCTCCTCTTTACAATCGAGTAGTCTTAAAATGTTTTCCTTAAATCTGGCTTTGCAATTTGAGCAGGATTTCTTTAAACGGTTTTTATAGTAATCCTTGAGAGCTTTCAGGTATGCGGGTCGGCAACTCTGATCACCAATGCTATTTATGTGGACGTTATATCCCTTCAATCCCAAACTTTCAATAAATTTATAAGCTAAGAATATTAACTCTGCATCAACGGCCTCCGAGCTATCGCCAATCGTTTCCACCCCTAATTGGTGAAATTGTCTGTATCTTCCCTTTTGTGGTTGGTCGTGTCTGAACATTGAGCTTATGTAATAAAGCTTAACTGGGTGAGGCTTCACGTTCATACCATTTTCAAGATATGCCCTTACGACAGGTGCGGTTCCCTCTGGTCTTAATGTTAAACTATCTCCACCCTTTGTCTTTAGGGTGTACATCTCTTTTTGAACAATGTCGGTTGATTCTCCGGTAGAGCGAACAAACAAATCAGTAGATTCCATAATTGGAGTCTCTATTCTTTCAAAACCATAAAACTCTAGCAAATTTTCTGCTTTCTTTTGAATAAATCGCCAATACTTCTGATCTTCAGGAAGTATATCCTGCATTCCCTTTGGTGCTTGTATGCTTCTCTCTTTTTTAGACTTCATAATTTTAATTATTTAATAATTAACTGACGGTATTTTAATATCTTTAGTAAATGGCCACGGTCGGAGAAACGCTCTTCCTGTTATTAATGACTTGTTTACCATTCCCCAGCGTCTTGAGTCAGAACTCTGGAGTCGATTGTCGCCCAAAACAAAGTATTCGTTATCATCTATTCTAACGACGGCGTTGCCGAGAGTTTTCTGGTCCGGAGCTAAATATTTTTCATCAAGAACAAAACCTTCGGGGATATCTTTATTATAAATCTTGACCGTGTTGTCTTTTATTTCTATGGTTTCGCTCGGGAGCCCAATTATTCGTTTTATAAAAAACTGAGACGGGTCATTTGGATATCTAAAGATGATGACATCACCCCTCTCTGGAAACGAGAAGCGATAGCTTAATTCATCAACCAAAAGATAGTCCCCATCCTCAAAATTTGGCTCCATAGAAGCCCCTTTTACGAAAAACGGCTGTACCAGATAATACCTTATTGGAAGGATGATGGCAAGGGAGATTACAACGACTTTTATCGTCTCCCAAGCAAAGGCGAGAATATCTGATTTTACACTCGGAATTTGAGATATTTGTTGCTCTTCTTCAGTCATACGCTGTATTTTACCCTATTTTTTGCTTCTGTTCAAATGGGCGTTCAGGCATGTTATTTTTTAAATAAAAAAAGCGGGCGAGATTATCGCACCGCCTTAAACCGAGTAACATTTTCGTGGCAGGATTTACAACTTTCAAGATGTTGAAGAATCTTAGAATCGTTTTCCCCGTTCCCAACAAAGGAGACAATTTGATTAGAAGACAGACATTCTTCTGTTGGACCAAGAGGGGTTTCAAATGGGTTACGGTTGCCGCCTAGTATTTTCCCTAATTTATCCCAAGGCCTCAGATTGTCAGTCATCTCTAACTCCAAAATGAATGTTCTGTAGTCAAAATACCATTCTTGATGCCATTTCGCAACGTTGTTGAAAATTTTTAAAGTTAACTCTATACTAACATCATGACAAAACTAATCATCGGAATAGGAAATCCAGACGAGGAGTATCAGAACACTCGCCACAATGTGGGGTTTATGTTTTTAGATTATCTGGCCAAAAAAATTGATGCCAACGACTTTGCCGAAGATAAAAAGATGAATGCCTTGGTATCTAAATCTAAAATTGAAAAAACATCAGTCGTATTAGTAAAACCTCTTTGCTATGTAAACAAAAGTGGCGAAGTAGTATCTAAGCTAGCTAAATTTTACAAAGTAAAACCGACGGACGTTGTTGTCGTTCAAGACGATCTTGATATTGAATTTGGCTCATTTAAAAATTCTTTTGAAAAAAATTCAGGGGGCCACAAAGGCATTGAATCAATCATTAAGTCCTTGAAAACAAATAAATTTTATCGCTTACGCATTGGAACCTCAGTCAGGGCCCTTCAAAAAGCTCGAGAACAATCCGAAAAGAAAAGAGATGCATTTGTCATGGATTTTGTGCTTGCTAAATTTTCACCGAAAGATCAGGATGTTATTAAAAAAATGTTTCCTGATGTATATAAGCGATTAATAGAAATACTCTAAATCAAAAACCGCCCAAGAGGCGGTTTTTGATAATGTAAGAAATTATAGCTGGCAGTGAGGGTGATTGAATTTCATTCAATTCACCCGAACGAACCAGATACAAGAAATATCACAAAGTGATATTTCTTATTCTTCTATTCTCTTTCTTAAATCTCCTATCATTTGTTCGGCGTGCTTTACTCCCCCAAGACCAAAGGCTAATCCCATGGCCAAAGCTCCGGCCGCAATTAATCCAGTGATAACAATCTTGATGATATCATCGGCGACTTTCAACTGTGCTAAAGCTATCAATAAAGAAAACGTGAACACAGCCCACTTGGTCAAAGCTCCCAAAAAGTTTGCCGACATAAGGCCGGCAGCTTTTACTGAAGCTCTTACTAATCCTTCCAAGAATTTTGCCACCAAAATACCAATCAAAAGAATTACCATGGCAACAATGACATTCGGGAGATAAAAGACGACGGTTTTCAAAAACTCGGAAACCTGTCCTAATCCCAAAATATTTGTCGCTGCCATTAAGAACACCGCCACAAAGAACCATTTCACTAATTCGTAAAATAATACTGGGATGTCCAATCTAAAACCACTCTTTTCCCAAGCTTGTCTAAAACCAACTTTAGCCAAGGCATTGTCTACATGCAATATTTTTACCACATGATAAGCTAATTTACCGAGCAATTCGGCAATAAGCCAACCAACTAAAAATACGACAATAGCCGCTATAAATCGCGGCAAGAAAAGGGCTACGCCTCCCCAGAGGGTAAGCAATGAATTTCTAACAATATCTGATGCTGCTACTACTTCAAACATAACAACACCTCCCTTCCAAAATACTAATTATTTGCACTCATAAATTATAACATTTTGAATGAGATTCGGGCCCTAAAAATGTGGATAAAACAAAACCGCCTCAAGTGGCGGTTTTGTTTTAAATTTTGGTCTATATAAATCTTGCAATAAGGAGAGCTACTATGTTAGCCACCTTAATCATTGGGTTGATGGCAGGTCCAGCAGTGTCTTTGTATGGGTCACCCACCGTGTCCCCTGTTACAGCTGCCTTATGAGCATCGGAACCCTTACCGCCATGATTTCCGTCTTCAATGTATTTCTTTGCATTATCCCAAGCTGCTCCACCTGATGTCATTGAGATTGCAACGAACAATCCCGTTACGATAACACCCACGAGTAATCCTCCGAGTGCTTCTGGTCCAAGAATAAATCCGACCGCAATTGGAAACAAAATCGGAATAAGTGCTGGCATAATCATTTCACGCAATGCCGCTTTGGTTACAATATCTACCGCAGTTGAATAATCTGGCTTTGCTGTTCCTTCCATGATTCCAGTAATATCTCTGAATTGTCTGCGCACTTCATCAACGACTGCTCCTGCAGCTTTTCCAACTGATTGCATTGCCAATGAACCAAAGAGGTATGGCATCATTCCTCCAATAAATAATCCGATGAGTACTCTTATGTCAGAAAGTTCAAAGACGACAGTTCTTCCAAATTCCGAAAGTTCTTGTGTGTATGCCGCAAAAAGAACCATCGCCGCCAATCCTGCCGAAGCAATGGCGTATCCTTTTGTAACTGCTTTGGTGGTATTACCAACAGCATCAAGAGCGTCAGTGTGCTCACGAACTTCTTTTGGCAAGCCCGCCATTTCAGCAATTCCCCCAGCATTGTCAGTGATAGGTCCAAAAGAATCTATTGCTAAAATAAGTCCGGTCAAAGAAAGCATGCTTATGGTAGCTAATGCAATTCCATATAATCCAGCCACTGAGTAAGCAGTGAACATGGCGCCAGCAATTACAATTACAGGCAACGCAGTTGATTCCATTGAAACAGCTAATCCAGCAATAATATTTGTACCGTGACCCGTAGTTGATGCTTGAGCAATCTTTTTAACTGGGCTGAAACTTTTTGAAGTGTAATAATCTGTTATCAAAACCATGAGGGCTGTGACAACAATACCAATCAATAGTGACCAAAATAATTCTATGCTAGTGACATCACCAATGGTCATATTTCTGGTAACCCAATAAAACAATCCGATAAGAATAACGGCAGTAGTGGTAAGTCCTTTATAAAGAGCCGTCATGATTCCTCCAGTTAATTTAACAAACAAGGAACCGATGATTGATGCAAAAACGCCAAGAGCTCCGATGAGTAAAGGAAACTCAACAACTGAAGCAACATTTCCAAACAACAAACTACCGAGCAACATTACTGACAAAGCTGAAACAACATAAGTTTCAAAAACATCAGCCGCCATACCAGCACAATCACTTACATTGTCCCCTACCTGATCGGCAATGACCGCAGGATTTCTTGGGTCATCTTCAGGGATTCCAGCTTCAACTTTACCAACCAAGTCCGCTCCAACATCAGCACCCTTGGTAAAAATACCACCGCCCAAACGAGCAAATACAGAAATCAGAGAAGATCCGAAACCTAAGCCAATAAGGGCCTTTACATCCCCTGACCACCAATAAAAAAGAGTAAGCGAAAGTAGTGCTAAACCAACCACAAAAAATCCGGTGACAGCACCACCCTTGAAACCCATATCAAAAGCACGAGCCAAACCATGCTTAGCCTCCTGAGCAACACGAGCGTTAGCTCTTACCGCAATCATCATGCCGATATATCCCGCCAATGCTGACGCAACGGCGCCAACCACAAATCCTGCCGCGAGCGTAAAACCGAGCCACTTCCAAAGTATTAAAACAGCAACTATTCCAACAAAAAAGACAGTTCTGTTTTGTCTTTTTAAGTATGCCGATGCTCCTTCCTGAATGGCTTTTTGGATAGCAACCATTTTTTCATCTCCAGGTGATTTTTTCAAAATCCCCCAAATCAAAAACGCGCCATATCCAAGTGACGCCCCCGACGCAACTAACGAAAATAGTATTGTATTCATGAGAATTAGAATACTTTAAAACAGGACAAAATTCAAGACTAAACGATAGGAGCTTCAATTTTTTCTACATCCTCACTTGTCCCTATTTCAACTACGTTTTTGACGCGATCCACCATAAGCGAGAGACGTTTCTCGGAAGAATCATAGGCGGATTTAGTATTATCAATATGTTTGCCGAGTTTCTGAAAATCTTCAGCGAGCTTACCGCCATCGGTGGCAATGCGCTCAAGGCGCTTCATGATGTCTTTTGTCTGCTTGTTGAACTCCACATCTTTGAACCAATGACGGATAGCGGAGATTGAAAGTGCAAAAGTATTTGGCGAAACTAAGAAAACTCTTTTTGAACGGGCATAGCTGGGAATATCTACGTCTTTAATATTATTAATAACTTCATAATAAACAGTCTCGGCTGGCACATACATCAAAGCCAAGTCAGTTGTTCCTTCTGATGGCAAAAGGTATTTTGACGCAATCTCATCAATCTTCTTTTTAACATCAGAATAAAACGCCTTGCGATGAATTTCTTTTTGAATGTCATTATCAGCATTAACAAGTTTTTCAAAATTTTCCCAATTAAATTTAGAGTCAATCGGCAAGACAAGTCCGTTAGGTAAATTTAAAACTGCGTCAACGGCTTCTCCAGATTTAAAATAGTGCTGGAGTTCATACATGTCTTTAGAAAAATACTGATTGAGTGCTGCCTCAAGAGATGCCTCCCCCCAAATACCACGAAGCTTCGGCGATTTAAAAATATCTTGAAAAGACGAAACGCTTTTTACAGATTCGTGCATCTGTTTCATGTTCTCCTGAATCTGAGTCATGTTCTGGGTAAAACTTTGAACCTGCTGACTTACAGTCAGTGTCGCCCGCTCCGAAGCCTGTCGGCTTCGTTCAAGTTGTTCGTTTATGAGTTGAGATACCGTTGCGCTTGCACGATCCGATGCTTCACGATTCTGCGTAAGTTGTGAACTCACGACCTGTGAGAGTGCATCAAAACGTTGATGAAGAACCAAATACTTTTCATCTGGCTCCTGCTTTTTGGGCTTCATCATCATATACACATTGATGCCCAACAAAATAAGGGTAGCAGAAGAAACAACAAAAATTAGAATAGAGATTGATGTCATAGATTTATAGACTAATTTAAACACAATTACCCCTCTTTTGTAAAACAAAACCGCCTTATTTGAAGCGGTATATAAAAAATTAGTTGCCCGGCAAAGATTCCTTTTCCCATTCCCATAAACCGACATGTAGAACCTTACAGTCCTGACAGAGCCAACCGGGAAATGTTTTAACATTGCCATCTGGACAATGATAGGTTCGCCCTAAATTACAATCACAGGGTTTGATGTGGAAAGAATAGTTTCCCCAATGCCAACCCATTGACCGTTTATTCTGGCAATATATGCAAGATATAAAATGCTCAGCAAAATATTCATTAATCTCAATACTTCTTGCCCATTCACGACTGAGAGGCCATTGGGGATAAGCGCCTCCGCATAATTCCCCAGGAGTAAATCTCCAACCAAACTTTTTAATTGCACGGGCATATACCTCTCTATAGGCTTCCACCTGCTCCTGCTTAAGATCTGCTACCTGCACCTCACAGGATTTATGAAGAGAATTGTAGCCATAATAATTAACATCGTCTTCAACACCAAACCGATGAAGCTTGATGCCTTTCTTTTGTAATTCTTCAGCAATCCATTTCGCCTTTCTTTCATATCGTCGCTCTGTAAGATTAAAAGCAATTCTGTCTTGAACAAAAATAGACAAAAAAGCGATTGGCATAAGCGGAGCGTATATCGTTGCTCCAGGAATTAAATCGTCATGCACCTTTCCTAAAAATACAAGCGTAAAACCGACCACCCAACAAGTTAAACAGTAGATGACTAATCCAATCACTATCCAAAGCGCCACGGAGAGCATATTGAATCTCCTTGTCAAAAATCAGAATGAAGTTATTTTATCACCTATTTACAGTAAGTCTATGGCTGGTGTGACCTCCTCATTGTTTCAATAAATAACGATTAACCATAAACGTGGTGGACCGTACCAGATTCTCCCAATTTCATCCAAATTCTGATTTGGTTATTAAATCGAGGATTCTCGATTCTGTAATCCCGATTGCAAGAAAATCGCGGAGCAAAATCGGAAGAACTGGTGACCTCCTCATTGTTCCGATAACAGAGGTGGACCCTACCAGATTCGAACTGGTGACCTCCTCATTGCAAATGAGGCGCTCTACCAACTGAGCTAAGGGCCCAAAACATTCTTCTTTGTGGTGCGGTATGGCGTTCAGAGTGAACTGCTTCACCCTATATTAATCTCTGTGACCAGTGGGTGCGGTAGGAATCGGACCTACGACCTCTGTCTTATCAGGACAGCGTTCTACCACTGAACTACGCACCCTCTCCTACGCTTTGATATTCATCAAAGCTTTGGAAGAGCAAGAAATACCAATTGGCACTGCTCGCCCATCCGAAGCCCAAATGGAATTATGGGGCGAAGGAGGGAACTACGCACCCATTAAATCTTTAAATCTCATACACAATATCAAATTGAGGGTATATTTTCAACCCATGACCCCAGATTTTATATAAATTATTCATGTTTTTATGACAAAAATACTTGCCAAAATAACCATAATATGGTAATATCAACACATCAAGTATTTGCCCAAATATGAGCGAAGAAACACAAAAACTTAATCAGGTTAACGATTCATTAAAACGGAAGTTTAAAGACCGTAAATTGGTCTTTGGTAGCGGTTTTCCGACCGCAAAAATTGTGTTCGTGGGCGAGGCTCCTGGTCAAGATGAAGAAAACGAAGGAAAACCAATTGCTGGCTATAAACAAAAACTTCTCTACCAGCTTTTAAAGACTGCTGGCATAAACAAGAACAAGGTTTACTTCACTAATGTTCTCAAATACTACCCCTCAACCTTAAAGGTTCCTACCGCCAAAGAGATTAAATCCTACGTTCCATTTCTTAAGGAAGAATTAAAAACCATAAATCCCCTTCTTGTTGTAACCCTGGGAAACATGGCCCTAAACGGAATAGGGATGAGACAGCCCTTGGACAATGTCCACGGCAAAACATTCAACCTTGGAAGCTATGAACTTCTGCCAACATTCCACCCAGACCACGCCTTAAAAGATCCTCAGGTCAAAACACTACTCCAGCTTGATTTCGTAAAATTAAAAAAATTACTGGACTCAAAAGAAGCTTAAAAAATAATCCCGCTGTTAGCGGGATTATTTTTTACGAGAGATTACTTTTCTAACTGCTTCTTTAATTGCTCCGACTCCCATTCCAAGCGCTTCAATTAGCTCGTCTGCCTTCCCAGATTCTCCGAATCTATCCTGAACGCCTACATATTCTTGAGGCACAGGATAATTTCTAGACAACACCTCAGCCACGGCCGAACCTAATCCCCCATTAATTTGGTGCTCCTCTACCGAAACAATTGCTCCGGTTTTTTGCGCGGCCTCAATAATTGTTTTTTCATCAATTGGTTTAATTGTGTGTGAGTTTATAACCATGCAGTCTATACCCTCGCTGGCCAATTCCTCTGCTGCAACCAAAGAATTGTGAAGTAACATTCCGCAACCAACTATTACCACATCATTACCATCCCTTAAAATTTCAGCTCGTCCAATTTCAAATGGAGAATCTTCTGTGGTTATAACAGCAGATTTTTCTCTTCCAAATCTTAAATATGTCGGCTGATTATTAAATGCTGCGGCAAAAGTTGCCTTCTCTGCTTCAATAGCATCGCAAGGCACAACAACGACCATTTTTGGAATAACCCGCATAATGGCAACGTCTTCAAGAGCTTGATGAGTGGCCCCATCTGGACCAACAGATACTCCGGCGTGGTGTCCAGCAATCTTAACGGGCACATTATTAATCGCGATATTAGTTCTGATTTGCTCATTGTTTCTACCAGGACTGAATGTGGCATATGACGAAATAAAAGGAATTTTGCCATAATTTGCCATGCCTGACGCCACAAGGGCCATGTTTTGTTCTGCTACTCCGACCTGAATAAATCTTTCAGGAAATTTCTCAGCAAACCAATGCGCTCTTGTTGATTCGGTTAAATCGGCACAAAGCACCACAACCCTTTCGTCTTTTTCTCCGGCCTTAACCAAACCCTTCCCGTATCCATCGCGAGTGGGAATCATTTTCAATTTAGACTTATCGAAAATATTTTCTGCTAATTTTGCGTCTTTATTTATCATATGATTTAAATTGTCTCTATAATCCCGCCAAATTTATTTGGCGGGATAAAGAAACTATTTACAGCGATCGCAATCTCCACACTTACAATCTCCTTCATGACTGCACATCATCTTTCCGCCTTCCATTTTATCACCCATCATTTTGTGTCCCATTCCCATTCCACAGCATCCACAAAGTTTTGAGCTAAATGCCATTAAGCTTAAGACGACAACTGACCAGGCCCAATACAGCGCATCAAAACCCCAGAAGGTTCTTATGCCCCAGCTAGACCAGAAAAATAAAACTCCAGAAACCCAAACCAAAAGCATCAATACTTTATTGGCCATGTGATGAGGGCACTTACAATTATTATGCATATTTTTAAAAACTTTATTAATTTGTTTGTTTCGACCGAGCACTCGCCCCTTATTGATGTTCACTTTCTATTTTACCATTCAATGTTCTAATTTCAGATATAAACTTCTGTGCTTCTTCCGGTTTTGGTGGAACGCCATGCCATTTATAATCAAACTCAATTTCTTTAATTCCTTTTCCGGGAATTGTGTGGGCAATTATTACTGTCGGTTTTTCATAAATAGCTTTCGCTTCTTCGATAGCATCAACAAAAGCTTCAATATTGTGACCATCAACTTCTAAAACATGCCAATTGAATGCTTCGTACTTCGCTCTCAATGATTCAAGGGGCATAACACTCTCCGTCATTCCATCTATTTGAATATTGTTGCGATCTATTACTGCGGTTAAATTGCTAAGTTTATATTTTCCAGCAAACATTACCGACTCCCAAACAGATCCTTCTTCTTGTTCTCCATCTGACATGAGACAGTAAGTTCTAAATTTTCTTCCGTCCATTCGTGCAGAATAAGCATAACCAACAGCCTGACCAAGTCCCGAACCCAATGGTCCAGAAGTTGTTTCAACTCCGGGCAACCTTTCTCTTTCAGGATGACCCTGCAAGCGACTTCCAAATTTTCGTAAAGTTTTTAATTCTTCTACTGGAAAATATCCCGCCATTGCCATAACAGCATACCTTATTGGAGTAATGTGGCCATTAGAAAGCATCAGTCTATCACGGTCAGGCATATCTGGATTTTTTGGATCATGATTTAAAATATGAAAATACATAGCCGTAAAAATATCGGCCATACCTAACGGCCCTGCCGTGTGTCCACTCCCCGCTTCGGTTAGCATTTCAATCAAAAGCTCCCGTGCTTCATTCGCTTTTATTTCCAACTCTTGAGTTTTTTCCTCTGAAATATATTGAGACATTAGCTTTTCTTTTGCTTCCTCACTATTTTAACAATCCAAAGAATAAATACACCAAATCCAGCTAAGACTATTATGTCGCCAATCATTTGTCCCAAAACATTAATCTGCCCCACCGTTTTACCGAACACAACTCCTAAAATCCACAACAGGATAGCAGTTTTAATATTGTCTTTTTCTAATTTCATATTTTATTATATTAATTTAGAAATTTTTAATACGTGATCCACAAGCGAGTTGGTATATCCAAACTCGTTATCGTACCAAGAATAAACACAGCACAAATCACCATCAACAACTTTCGTTAATGATAAATCAGCCACGGCAGGATAGGGTTCGCCGACTATATCGCTTGAAACAATTTGATCATCGGTGGCTCTGAATATCCCCTCCCAACGAGCTTCGGCTGACGCGTCTCTCAAAATTTTATTTATTTCTTCAGCTGTTGTTGGGCGAGAAGAAACAAAAGTAATTGCTGAAAGTGATCCCGTAATAACTGGCACGCGCATTGAAGTTCCCTCAAATTTTCCTTCAACCGCTTTGACTGCTCGTCCGACAGCGATGGCTGCACCCGTATATGATGGCACTATATTTACTCCCGCTGAACGACCTCGTCTAAAATCATGGCCCTTAACAGGTCCGTCAACCAAATTTTGAGTTGCAGTATATCCATGCGTGGTATTCAAAAATGCTTTTTTAACACCAATGGTTTCAGAAAGAATTTGCAAAAGTGGTGAAGCAGAATTGGTAGTACAAGAACCGTTAGACGAAATCGTGCAGGTCTTTAAATCTTCTTCGTTTACTCCCATCAACACTGTTTTAGCATCAGCACTGTCATCATCTTTTGCTGGAGCGGTAAGCACCACTCTCTTAGCACCGGCCTGTTTGTGTACTGCTGCTTTTTCAAAACTTTCAAAAACGCCTGTTGATTCAATTACGACATCTACGCCCAATTGACCCCACGGAAGTTGAGTGGCATCTTTTTGTTGCAGAAATAGGTACTCTTTCCCGTCTACAATCAATTTTCCGTCCCTGGCAGAAACTTCTTTATTAAACCTTCCATAAGCAGAATCATATTTTAAAAGATATGCTAAATTTTCTAAATCACCCAAATCATTTATTGCCACAATCTCTAACTCTGGCTTTGTTATAGCCAGTTTAAAAAACGCCCGACCTATCCGACCAAATCCATTAATTGCTATTTTTATCATGCTCTAATTCTAAATTAATTTTCCCACGGGAGCAAATGATTTTCTGTGTATTGCACATGTCCCAAGAGCAACAAGTTGGACTTGGTGATATTTAGTACCATAGCCCTTATGCTTCTCAAATCCATACCCAGGGTATTTCTTGGAGTATTTATCCATTAGTTTGTCTCTGAAAACTTTTGCGATAACCGAAGCACAAGCAATAGCAAACACCTTCCTGTCCCCTTTCACGATGGGCATTTGTTCGCCTTTTAAGTTTGGGATTTTTTTGTTGCCGTCAACTAAAGTAATTGTTTTAAGGTCGTAGGGAGGATTTATTTTCTTGATTGCATTTCTCATTGCCAATCGTGATGCCTGATAAATATTTAACTTATCAATGATTTTGGGTGAGCATTGAGCAATAGCATAAACAAGGTCTTTTTCTTTTAACAATTCCTCGGCAAATTTTTCTCTTTGTTGAGATGACAATAATTTTGATTCCCTCATCCTTATTAGTTTTTTGTGATGTTTATTATAAAAATGGTTTGTCATTCCCACAGCACAAACAACAACAGGTCCAGCCAAACAGCCCATCCCCACTTCGTCGACAGCGTAAATATATCCGTACCCGGATTTAAATAAATTTTTCTCTAATGTTTTGTGAGGAAGTTTCATCTTAACTGAAACAAAGCGATTCCAGTAGCAACCGAAACATTTAAAGATTCTTTTTTTCCATACATCGGTATAAATACTTTTTTATCACAATATTTTAAAATTTGCGGACTCAATCCATTAACTTCATTGCCAACGACCAAGGCCAGTGGAAATTTCGGTTTGAAAGTAAATATGTTTTGACTGTCTCTCGTCTGTTCTAATCCTACAATTTTACATTTTGATTTTTTATTTTTTAATTCAAGCAAAAGCCTCCAGGCTTGCTTGCGGTACTCCCATTGCACATAAGTTTCCGCACCTAAAGCTGTTTTTGATATTTTTTCATGTGGAGGTGTGGGTGTAATTCCACAAAGATATATTTTAGAAACCCCTACCGCATCGGCAGTACGAAAAATAGAGCCGACATTCTCACGGCTACGAACATTGCACAAAACAAGTATCATCTTTTTCTCATTCACAATTATTGGTATACTAACAATATGAATACAAATTACAAATATTTAGTTTGGTCAGGGACAGCGGTTTTAGTAATACTTGCAATCTTTTTACTTGCAAGCACAAACAAGGTCGTAAATACGGCAGCCACGACAAATACAGTGTCCTTCAGTGGTGAAGGAAAAGTGGTGGCCAAACCAGACATAGGAAAAATTAGTCTTTCTATTGTAACGGATGCACTCACTTCAAAAGTCGCCCAAGATGAAAATTCAAAAAAATCAAAAGCTCTTACAGATTATTTGAAAAAACAAAATATTGATGACAAAGACATTAAAACAACCGGCTACAACATATATCCTCAATATAAATATCCCCAGTATGGCGGTCAGCCAACAATCACGGGTTATCAGGTCAACCAGTCAATGGAAATTAAAGTTAGAGATTTAGACAAGGTAAGCAACATTCTTGATGGTGTTGTTTCTGCTGGAGCAAATCAAGTCAACGGGTTAAGTTTTGAAATAGATAATCCAGATGCTTTGAAAGCTGAAGCCCGAGCCAAAGCGATAGCAGATGCAAAAAAGAAGGCTAATGAACTAAAAAGCCAAGTCGGAATATCACTCGGTAAAATAGTAAACTTTTCTGAAAACACCGGTGGTTATCCAATGCCAGTATACTATGACGCCCAAGTCAAAGGCATGGGTGGCGGAGGTGGCGGTCCATCAATACCAACTGGAGAAAACGAAATCACGGTAAGTGTCTCCATCACCTATCAAATTAGATAATAACAATCATAAAACCGCCGAGAGGCGGTTTTATGATTTCTCAATTTTGTACAGTTAACCAGCTAGGTAAGATTTTTGTTCATATTACCGTTGAACTCCGATTTCGGCATCGGACCTGCCATGATTCCGAAGAATCATATCGACATCATTTTAATGAAGGATAGAGGTTGGATGTGAAAAATGATAAATCATTCTTCCCATCTTTCGCCTCCCACTTCTAACCTTTCGTGCACATATTTAATAAAAAATATATAGAAAGGAGGTGATCCAAGACCAGCTTCCGCTAGCCTTGCCTTGTTACGACTTAGTCCCTGTCACCGATCCTACCGTAGCCCCACATAATAAAACATGGATCTTCAGGTATTACCGGCTCCCTTGACTTGACGGGCAGTGAGTGCAAAATTCGAGAACGTATTCACCGCAGCGTTCTGATCTGCGATTACTAGCAATTCCAGCTTCAAGGAGGCAAGTTTCAGCCTCCTATCCGAACTGAGGAC
>Ga0075868_15_pt1 | contig 9995 bp, 12 predicted proteins | sample RifGroA1_FD_68293 | JGI IMG/M metagenome (GOLD analysis project Ga0075868, IMG submission 68293) | Parcubacteria (Yanofskybacteria) bacterium GW2011_GWA1_39_13
AGCCGATGTGAACATAGATTCATGCAATTTCATTGACATGGACACCTTTATATTTTTAAGTTCAGCCAGTGTTCTTAACTCCACATTCAGACGAACTAACGCCATCACAGCCCCTGGCACTGACATGACAGGAAGTACCATCGCTACACCGACGGTTGCCGCAGATGCCGGAGCATTAGTGTGGAATGTGGCAACGGATCCCGATGGCCTGCTCGACAACATGACCTTCTCCAAAGGCACGAACGCGCATCATGCAATTGATTTTGGGACAAGTGTTACAACAGATATTACTTTGAGAGGAATTGAGTTTACTGGGTTTGGCTCAACGGGCGATTCAAACGACTCCACGGTGAGATTTCTTGCTACAGGCGGTTCACTTACGCTTAATTTAGTCGGCTGTACCGTTAATGGTGCAGTTGCCACGACAAGTAATTTTAGTGTTGATGACGCGGCAGGTATTACCGTTTTGGTTAATATTGACCCTGTGACATTTTCAGTAACCGCTAAAGACCTTGATACGGGAGCAGTCATTGAAAATGCAAGAGTTATGGTTCCTGTAACTAGCAGTGCAAATTTCCCCTATCAGGCATCCGTCACTATTACGAGTTCAGGCACAACAACCGCAACAGTAGCTCATGCAACTCATGGTAGAGCGACAGGTGATAATATTCTCATTGCAGGAGCAAATCAAGATGCTTATAATGGTGCATTTCAAATTACAGTAACAGGTGCTGGTACATATACATACACTATGCCAGATACAGCGGCAGACGCTACAGGAACTATAACTGCAACAATGGTATTATTAAACGGGTTTACAAATGCTTCAGGAGTTATTTCAGATACAAGAACGTATGGTGCAGCTCAACCAGTAAGTGGGTGGGTGAGAAGACATACTTACGGCCCATCATATACTTCGGCTACATGGACAGAATCAACTAGTACATTGACTAAGACAGGCGCGTTCACCGGATTCTCTGGAACATTTTTACTGACGATAACAGCAGGAACTAACATGACCCCAGGAGTTTATTTGGCTACATATGTTAATGCCAATGATGTTACTCTTCCAGGAGGAGCTGGTAGCGCAGACAGTTCTGATGTTGCATTTACAATTGGTGCGAAACCATTATATAGACAAGCACCAGTAGCGGATACGATAAGCGCTACAAATGGGTTATCAGTAACAGTATTTTTGCAACCAGATGAATAATACATAAAATAACTAGATTAAATAATTAAATAAAATAATTAAATAAAATAACATGGAAGCAGGAGAAAAAGAAGTAAAAAAAGCACTTGAGGAAGTCCAAACAAGAAACATTACTACTATTATTAAGTTTGTTGAAGATTCAAGACAAATGATCTTGGCTCAACAAGCCAAGATAGATTCTTTGAATTCACAATTAGTAGCACAAGCGAATTTATTAAGTGAATTTAGAATACAGTTGGCGCATTTGCAAACAAAAGTATTTAGTGGAGGGAGTACATAATTATGGCACTATCAATAAATCCCATAACACACGTAATTACAGTTCCACAGGCAGACCTCACCCTTGTGTCGGGAAGCTTGTATGAACATGACACAAATGCTTTTAGGTTGGAATTAAAATCATGGGAGGATAGTGCAGAAGGAATGGTGCAACCAAAAACACACGATCATAATACCGAGGTGGCGCTCGGAGGTCTTACACTTGCCAGAGTTATTGAAATCATACCCCCATATACCATTACCTACCAAGATGGCCAATACGCTGTAAACTTAGTGGGTTCTAATAACAATATCGCTGATAGATTAAATATTAATCAGGTATCGGTGAGATCCAACAACACCGCGGGTATGGTTACGATAACTTCTGGCAGTGGTTTAAGCGCAGAGGAACACGACCAACTTATGAAAGCGCTCACAGTAGCTAAATTCTTGGGATTGAAATAGGACTCACGCAAACGAATATTAACATGGCAATTACCATTGACTGGGCTACAAAAATAATACACATACCTAAAGCGGATACTACCTTGGTGTCATCCTCTCCTTCTGAAGTCAGAGAGCTAAACGTCAATGCTTTCCGCCTTAGGTTAAAAGACCTTGAAGATGACGCGGAAGGTATTACTTTTTTAATAACTCACATTCATAGCACGATCGTAACGGTTGGAGGCGCGACCTTTGCCAGATTAGTTGAGATCATCAACGGTTATACGGTGACTTTTGAGGATGGCCCTTATACAGTGAATCTGGTGGGAGCAAATTCAAACATTACTGAAGTTACTAACTTAAACATGGTCTCTGTTCGAACTGCTAACAGCGCGGGGCTTATTCAGCAGTCAGAATTGGAACCACTCAAGTTTTCCAAGTAGAATCTTGTGGATAGTTCATTATATCAACTCGTGATATAATTTGAGTATGAGAATAGAAGATCTTGTTCAACTACTTGACAACAGATTAAGGGAATTTAAACTTTCCAGAGATTATGCCAGGATGAATGGTGATTTGGAAAGAATGAATTCTGCCGATAAAGAAATTATTGGTTTGGAGGATACTCTATTTAAATTAAATTTATTGGCAGACACCTCCAAATCTGCCGCTGTTAAAGAGGCGATTCTTGCGGAAGTTGTAACCGATGGCTCGGTCTCCATTTTGGGTGAATATGATATCACTTCTTATGCTACCGACCCTCTGCATGAAAAGAAAATAATGGATATTTTGAGCAAAATGGGAGTGATGGATACGGCGGAAAAAATTGATGATTATATCATGGGCAAGGCCTTGAGCAGTCCGGTTACCGGAGAAATGGTTATGAGTGCTACTGAAGCTTACATCGTAGATGCCCGGTTGATGATGGCTATTATGGAACAAGATTCAAGTTTTGGTACTGCTGGCAAAGCGGTAAGGACTCTAAATCCGGGCAATGTCGGCAATGATGACAGCGGTAATACTCGCACTTACGAGTCATGGCAAGAAGGCGTGACAGCCGTAGCAGAATGGCTTAGTAGGCATCGTGGATCAACAATCATTCCTGAAATTATCGAAGAAACAGTTTTTGAACCTATTGACACTTTAGTACCCCCAACAATAACACCGACGATTGCTTCAACATCAATAACCACCACAACCACCGTTACTTCAACACCGACACCATCACCAACCGCTTCTCCTTCATTTTCTCTCCCGACTCCCACACCGACACCCGTAGTTACTACAACACCATCACCAACCGCTTCTCCTTCATTTTCTCCAACGCCGACGCCGGAACCTACATCAGAACCAACTCCAACACCTACTCCAACACCTACTCCAACACCTACTCCAACACCTACTCCAACACCTACTCCAACACCTACTCCAACACCTACTCCAACACCTACTACTACCGCTTCTCCTTCATTTTCTCCAACACCAACCCCAGAACCTACTCCAGTACCAACAGCTGATTAACCACCTTGGAAGAACTCTATAAAAAAAACCTAGAAAAATTTATTCCATTTTTGGAAGAGTTATGGGGTCGATTGTTTCGTGTGGTAATCTTATTCGCCACATTCTTTGTGATCGGTTTTTTCTTTGCCGGACCAGTTCTAAAAAAAATATTGGAGTTTGTTCACCTCGACCAGGTCACTATCGCCGCTTCTTCACCATTTCAGTTTATTGAAATAGCGATGGATTTCGGATTTTTCTTGGCCATTATGGTTTGTGTCCCATATATAATTTATAGCTTTTACAGCTTCATCGTACCCGCCTTAACTAAAAACGAACAAATAAAATTATTAAAATCCATTCCTCTAAGCGCTGCTCTGTTCATTGTGGGATTTTCTTATGGGTTTTTTATTCTTAACTATGCTTTAGAAGCACTTGCTTCTGTTAATATCAGTTTAGGGATTGCCAATTTTTGGAATGTGGGTCAATTTTTGTCGCAAATAGTTATCACATCTGCGCTGTTGGGATTTATCTTTGAGTTTCCTCTTCTTTTATCGCTACTTATAAAACTGGGCATAATCACACCCGAAATCCTCAAAAAACAGAGGCGCATAGCTTATTTTTTAATGTTTTCTTTTACCGCCTTACTTCCTCCAACGGATGTCCTATCGTTAATAGCGATGGCATTGCCACTCATGTTGTTATACGAAGTGACGATATTATTAAATAAGAACAAACACCATGTTTGGACACTAGAACCTAACAAGTAGCGATTCTAACTTATCCACAATTGCTATATAGACGAATAAGACCACAATGTTATTATATGAAGTGACGATATTATTAAATAAGAATAAATTCTATGTTTGGATTAGGACCTAGAGAAATAATCATTTTAGCGGCCATCCTCGTTTTGCTTTTTGGCTCAAAGAAGATTCCAGAACTTGCGCGAAGTATCGGTGAGGCTGGAAGACATCTTAGGAGGGGCTTTTCAGATGAGGACGAAGAAGACAAAATAGACAAAAAAAATAAATAGAGTATCATTGATTAAAAGGTCGATATCTTATTAAATAATAAAATAATAAAATAAAAATATGTTTGGATTAGGAACTACTGAAATAATTGTTGTAGCCGGTATCCTCGTTTTGCTTTTTGGCTCAAAAAAGATCGCGGATCTTGCTCGCAGTGTTGCGGAGGCTGTTAAAATACTCAGGGGCAGTTTTTCAGATGAGGACAAAAAGGACAAATAACCCCTAAACACAGAAAAAACCTACACGGTTTTTTCTGTGTTTAGGTTAAGTCGGAATAAAACATGAAGAGCTGGAAGCGTATTACTTTGGTAGTTTTTGTTTTGATTGGAGGTACTACGCTTTTTGGTTATTGGTCTTTCAATCAATTTGATATCGCTCTTGATAATATAAGCGCTCCATATTTTGCAAACACTCGTTCAGCTTATTCATCTCTTAAACAAAACACTGAATTAGCTTCTGCTTCTTTAGAAATATCTCCGGAAGCATCTGGGGAGCTTACCGCGTCCAGAAGCCTAGAACTAGCTTCTGCTTCTCTAGAAATATCAGCGACACTTGCCCAGCCCAAACTTTCCTTCACTTCCCCCCTAAAAGACACCAAGGTTTATATCGGCTGTCCTTACTTAATTTCTTGGCAACCAACAGCGACGGTGAGTTCGTTAGAGGTTGCTCTTATTGATGCCGGAGCAAGAAAGACTATTGAGCCAAAAACAAGCGGTTTGGCAAAGGAAAATATCATAGAAAAAAAATCACAAAACCTAAATTGGAAAGTAGGTTTTTCTGTTTGGCCGGGATCATACTATATTAAAGTCTCAAAGATAAATGGCGTTGAAGCAGAATTCAGAAGCCAAGTCTTTAAGATAAACCAAACGCCAAAAGGAATTGATTGTGGACAATAATCGGGCGGAAGGCCCGATTTAGTGTTAGAATTATCATATGAAGGAGGGGAGAATGAGAAAACTATTTTTATTTTTCGGTTTTTTTGTTTTTTTGTTTTTTGGCGCCAGAACGGCAGATGCCGCGACTCTCTATTTCAGTCCATCGTCCGGTAACTTTTCTGTTGGGAATATTCTTACGGTTAATATCCTAGTCAATACAGAAAATGCTGATATTAATAACGCAGAAGCTACTGTAAATTTTCCCAACGGCCTTTTGGAGGTTGTTTCAATTAGCAAGTCGGGATCAATATTTAATTTATGGGTAGAAGATCCAACTTTTTCAAATAACGCCGGCACCCTATCCTTTAACGGTGGGTCGCCGACTCCGGGTTTTAATGGCACTAACGGTAAAATTCTTAGCGCGGTTTTCAGGGTCAAAAAAGCCGGTTCAGCAACGATTGTCTTTTCTTCTCCTGCAATTCGAGCCAATGATGGTTTCGGAACTGATGTTTTTAGGACTGGCATCCAAGCCCAGTTTAATTTAATTTCTGAAGAAAGACCGACACCCGTAGAAACTCCGCCGGTAACCGTTTCAATTCCAAGACCAGCAATCAGGTCTGCTACGCATCCGGATGAAAGTAAATGGTATTCAGATAATAGCCCGATATTTAGATGGGATATGCCGGCCGGTGTGACCGAGGTACTGCTAGTTTTAAGCAGGAATTCTGGTTCTGTGCCGTTTGTCAGCTATGCTCCGCCAATATCTGAAAGGGTTTTGGAGGACTTGGCAGAAGGGACATGGTATTTAAATGCAAGGTTTAGGACTAATAGGGGACTGGGGCCGATAGCGTCTTTCAGGTTTAATATAGATACTGTTGCCCCTCTTCCATTCAATGTTGTCCGGCTTGATACCGATGACCTAACCAATCCTCGGCCGGAACTATTATTTGAAAGTTCAGATGCCACATCCGGTATAGACCACTACGAGTTTACGATAAGTGGTAAAGAGTTGATAAATATATCGGCTAATGAAGCTGGGCGTTCTTACTTTGTACCCGTACAAAGGCCAGGCGAAAAGACAGTAGAGATAAAAGCTATAGATAGAGCCAATAATTCTGTCAATTCAAGTACAAAAATCATCGTTAAGGCCATCTCTATTCCTAAACCAAAAATAAAAGACATTATCTTGCCTGGCATCAGCGCAGATAAAGTAAGTATTATTAAAAATGAGACGGAAGCCGAGGCATTGGTGAGAGAGGCATTGGTGAGAGAGGCATTGGTGAGAGGAAAAATAGAAAAGGAGATATTGCTGGCAGAGACGGCCACACGAAAAACAATAAAAGTAACAGCCGTAGTGATAGATGTATTTAAATTTAAAGGCAACAACATCTTTGGGCAGATATCAGAATCTTTTAAGGACGACGAGTTAGATTTGATTAAAACTGTTGAGGTGCCAGTAGATGAAAATGGAAACTTTGAGGCAAAAATTGAAAATCTTGCAGTCGGTACACATGTTCTTCGTGGTTATGGTAAGGACGAACGCGGAGCAATTTCAGACAACTTTAGTGAAGTCATAGTAAAAGTTATAGATAGATCTATTCTTGCGCAATTTATTGGGTGGATTTCTGGCCTATTTGACTGGTTCATTAATATAATAATTAATGGGTGGCTATTCATGGCATTCTTGCTAACACTGGTTGGGTTGATGTTGGTTATTATTGAGCTGATAAGGATTAAGGGCAGGGGATGGATAAATAGAGGTGGATTAAAACCGTTTATAGATTTGATGGTTATTAAAAGAACCCAGAAGAAATCAAACGATCACATTGAACACATTATTAAAGACATGGAAAAAGAGCTGTCATTCTTGCGTACACTAAACAAACGTAGGAAGCTTAGCCCTGAAGAAATGTACTTAAGGGATAAAATGGTCCAATATCTCAAGACGCTAAAAGAATTAAATAAAATTGACGAGTAGTTTAAATTCTTGTCGCATATAATCAAGACAATAGGGGAGTAGTGATAGATACTATTTACAAAATATGAAAATGTGGTGTCGTAATAATTTAATTGCGGTGGGGAAGTGGGGTGGAATAAATTTACTCCCAGGAGTTATAATTGCAGTTTTTGTGTTTGGAAATAATATTAATTTTTCTAATGCATATGTTATGGATGAAATTCCATCTTCAAGGTCATTTCCGTCATCAGAATTTAAACTCGAGTTAAATCCGATGGACAGCGTGAATAAATTAAATGACATTACCCTACCAGTAAATAATTTGATAAATGACACTTTAAAGGGCCTCAGATTCAATCAGAACATGAATATAGGTACTGGGATACCCGTAAGCCCCCTAAAGAACCCTTCCGTGAACATAGACTTTAATAAGTTCTTTAGTTCAAGCAAAGTATCCTCAAATGACCTTACGAGCTTTCTAAAAGAGGCGGCCGTAACAGGAATCAATCTAACAATATTAGTTATATCTATAACCACACAGGTCCTTAAAGGATTACTCAGTGTACTCAAATAACAGATAATTGGGGGGAGGTATTTTTCCCCAGCTTTAGGGTCGCATAACCTACATTGTGCGACCTTCTATCCCTAGAGAATGGGCCCTTCCCCACCGACAATTAACAATTGGTTTAGATTAGTCTTTATAAAATTATTTTAATAAGTTAGAATAAACGGATGACAAACTCCCCTCGACTTGTGTTCGATATTGAAACTGTTGGTGTCGATTTTAATTCTTTGGATGATAAGACCAAGGAGCTTTTGCTTTTCTATGCTGAAGACGAAGATGAGAGAAAGAAGATAAAAGAAGAATTGGGTTTCTCCCCTCTTACGGGCGAGGTGGTGGCAATTGGAATATTGAACCCGGATACAAATAAAGGTGCTGTGTATTTTCAGGCGGGTAAGAAAAAAATAGAGAAGACGGAAGACGAAAATGCTCAGTACATACCCTGCGCATCAGAAAAAGAGGTTTTAGAGCATTTTTGGGAATCAGCCACACACTACAATCAATTCATAACATTCAATGGTCACGCATTTGATTGCCCATTCATAACAATACGATCAGCAATACTAAAAATAAAACCAACTAAGAATTTAATAGGTAATCGATACTATGATATGCCTCATTTAGATCTTTATGACAGATTAACTAATTTTGGTGCAGTGAGATTTAGAAAGAGTCTTCATATGTGGTGTCAGGCATTCGGAATATCAAGTCCGAAAGCAAAAGGTGTCAGTGGTGATGATGTGGCACGTCTATATAAAGAAAAAGAATATCTCAAGATAGCGATGTATTGTTTTGATGATATTAAAGCGACTAAGGATTTGTATCTCTACTGGGAGAAGTACATGAGTAGTAAATAAACAAAGTTTATTTACATAATTTCTAAGTCCTAATTTCTAATTTCTAAACAATATCTAATGACCAAATATCAAAATTCAAAATCGTTTAACTATTTGGACTTGTTTAGGATTTAGATATTAGAGTTTAGGATTTACTTTTATGTGGTATCAGGTATCAGGGTATAGATAATTTTAAAGACGAAAACGGCTATGAAATAGACGGTATTTGGTATCCAAGGGTCACTGCTATCGTTTCAATCAAAGCCAAGCCGGCCCTCTATGCTTTTTATGCAGGGTTGCCTGATTTTAAAACAGGAGAAGATATTAAAAATAAATCCGCAGAAGAAGGAACACTTCTTCATGAAACAGTAGAGGCGATTTTAAGAAATGAACCGATTGTCATCCCCGAGCAAGTTAAACCGGCCATAACTGCTTTTATGGATTTTTATAAAAACAATGATTTGGTTGCTCATAAAATTGAAGAAAGAGTTGTTTCTCAAAAACATCACTTTGCCGGAACGATGGATGTCTTGGCTGAACTCAATGGGGTATTGGGTGTTTTAGATATCAAAACCTCGGTAGCTATCTATAGAGATTACAGTATGCAAACATCGGCCTATATTGAAGCCCTGAGTGAAGACAAAACCATCCCTCCCCTCACCCGCTGGATTTTAAGACTTGATCAATCCAAGCACTGTTTAAAATGTTCTGCAACGTTGCGCGATAAAGGTGGCCGAGTAAAAATTCGTGGTGAAAAAGTTAGATGTGACCACGAATGGGGCCCAATGAAGGGTGAAGTAGAACTCAAAGAGTTAAAGACATTTGAATCTGACATCAAGGCTTTTTTGGCCTGCAAATCTCTCTGGGAGTGGGAAAACGAATACTGGCTCAAAAAGATAAGATAGCTAATCGTGAAAAACAAAAGCGGATTGATATTAATCAATCCGCTTTTTATATTTTACTGACCCGCAGAACGAGTTGCCTTGATTCTGTCGTTTTCGGTTCGGAATCGTTTTCTTAAACGAATGTTTTTTGGAGTAACTTCGAGATATTCATCTTCTTGCATGACTTCTAAACCATTTTCTAGAGAAATTTTATGAGGAGGAGTGAGAATTATATTTTCATCATTTCCAGACGAACGCATGTTGGTGAGCTTCTTTCCTTTGATAGGGTTTACTGCCATATCCATTCCTTTTGAGACGTCACCAATAACCATTCCCTCGTAAACCTCAGTGGTGGGTTCAATATAAAGAGATCCTCTGTCTTGTAGGTTAAACAACGAGAAACCGAGTGCTTTTCCTGTTTCCATTGAAACCATGGAA